>Ga0209211_10000353_pt1 | contig 98318 bp, 90 predicted proteins | sample RifGroA2_FD_183992 | JGI IMG/M metagenome (GOLD analysis project Ga0209211, IMG submission 183992) | Groundwater microbial communities from Rifle, Colorado, USA - Groundwater A2 (SPAdes) (version 2) | ecosystem: Environmental > Aquatic > Deep subsurface > Groundwater | place: Rifle, Colorado... | reverse complement strand
GAGGAAGTCTATCTGCATGCCTATGACACGGTGAGCGATGCCAAGGCTGGCTTGCAGCGATACTTCGCACGTTACAACCAGATCAGGCCGCATTCGTCGCTTGACGACAAAACACCGGATGAGTTCTTTTTCGAAAACCTGCCGGCACTGCCCAAAGCAGCGTAGGCATTAACCGCAAGGCTTCCACTTAAGAAATGGAATACTGTCCAACTGAGCGGAGCCACCTCTCTTCGCTTACCTCGCAGAGGCTCTTGCGCCCTCCGGGTGATGACGCCCTACACTGAACGCCTTAAGCAGATTGGAGCACGCAGAACAATGACTTCGTCTCAGCATGACATGATTAGACCATCGTCTCTCCACGGTGCGGTGGGCATCATCCGAGCGACATTCCCGGCAGAGGAATTGCAGGCTTGGGCTGCCCAGCCGGAGGGCAGCGCGGGCGGGCAAGCCCATTTCGAGCTTGGCATGTGGATTCGAAATAATTGGGTACATGGATCAGGCTCGCCCTTGGCAACCCAGATCGAAAAATTTGCCGGGGTCATCGATGCAGATCAAATTTCCGCTGCCATCGTCAAAGCTTTATGGCGGGTGCTTAACGGCTTACCCTGCTCAGAAATTGAAGAATTGGTTAAGCCATCGCAGTCTCGAATTACTCTTGAGTGGGACTGATGCCATAGCTCAATAAGCCGCGCGGTCGTCCGCGAAAGCGGCTGGCAGATTCGGATGGAGCGGAAGATCAGTTATTGATCGACATTTGAGCCTGGCCCCTTCCTGTGTTGGCCCCTTTCTGTGTTTCTGCTTGGCTCTGGCATTAGGCAAAACGAACATCTATACTTACATCGTTCTGTACATTTGGAGTTTGCCATGAAACAAGCCACATTCACCGAAGTGCGCAACCATGCCAAGCAGTATTTCGACATCGTCGCATCGGGGGAGTCGGTGCGCGTATTGCGCAATGGCAAGCCTATCGCCGACATTGTCCCCATCGCTGCCGATCTGCCGTCCTGGAAGCGGCGCAAGGCTCAGCCTCTGGTACTGGATTCTATTTCGGTTAGCCGCATGATTATCGAAGAGCGCGCTGCCGGTCTATGAGCAGGTAAAGTCAGATGCGAATTTTTTTCGACTCGTCGGCATTCGTTAAGCGTTATATCAGCGAAGCTGGAACCGATGCCGTGCTGGGTTGGTGCGATCAGGCAACGGAAATAATTTTGTCCGGCATTGCACTCCCGGAAATAATTTCGGCATTTTGCAGGCTGCAACGGGAAGGCAAAATCACCGATACGCAATATCGTCAATTGAAGTCGTTGTTGCTGGCAGACATTGAAGATGCCGCTATTTGCGACCTGTCGCCCATCGTACTGGCACAGGCGGTTTCGAGTCTCGAAAATAACGTACTGCGCGGCATGGATGCCATTCACATCGGCAGTGCGGTTGCGCTGAAAGCTGAGGTTTTTATTTCAGCCGACATGCGCCAGCTTGATGCTGCTGCCCGCATGGGTTTGCGAGTCGAGGCGGTGTAAACGGAAAAGGGGGCAAACCTTTACCTTGCGGCTGGAGGCGATGCAACGGATTTCCATCATCCCGTCCGCAGTTCTCGCATAGCCGCTAATCCTCTTCGTGCTGATGTGAGGCCTTGTTTGCCGCATTCTTGTCCGTCAGGGTCTTGATCAATCCTTCTATGCCGCCCTGTTCCACTTGCTGGGCGAATATGCTGCGGTAAACGATGGCCAGGCTGATTTTCTCCACCGTCAGGTCGAACACCTTCCAGCCGTCGGAAGTTTTTTCCATTTCATAATCCACTGCAATTCGTTGTGCGCCCGGTTTCAGGATGAGCGTTCTGACGGTCACCTTGTCGGCGTCCGGATGCGGGCTGACCGGCATGACTTCCACGGTCTGGTCCCGGTAGCGCGAGAATGCGTTGGCGTATGTGTTCACCAGCAGGTTGCGGAACTCCGTCACCAGCATATCCTTCTGTTTCGGCGTCGCACGATGCCAATCCTTGCCGGCCGCAAGCCGGGTCATGCGCACAAAATCGAAATGCGGCAACACTCGGGTTCCCACTATCGACATCAGGTTGTGCGGGTTGTTTGCCGGATCGACATTTTCCTGCCTGACGGCGGACAGCACTTCCTCCGCGACGTTCCTGATCAGCATGTCCGGTTCCGTCACTTCAGATCGTGCGCCCATCGATGCGAACATCGATGCGCACAGCAGGCACAGCACGATAATTTTCTTCATTGCAACGCACCCCATTCTTTGCCTGCCTTTGTCGGTCTTGTCCCGCATTCACGTTGCCGGCACTCGCGACGAATGATCCGTTTGCGGACATGATCGGAGTGAGCAAATGCTACAACGTGGGGGAGAAAATCATATAGGCTGGAATATGTAATTTCGGCCGGGGTTCATTGGATTGAAGCCGGAGTGGATTGCCGATTCGGCATGGGGGGAACTTCCCGACTGTTTGCATCAAATCATGATGCTGTATCCTAGTCCCCGCATCCGTGGTTAAACTTTTTTCGGCATTCCGTCATCCGGCCAATCAACGTGTTTAACATCGACGAACACTATCGCTATCTTCCGGTCTTCGGGCTGGGATTGATGCTCGCTCTCGCCGCGCCGGATGGCCGCGCGGCGGAGCGTGTGCTGGATGCCGGCAGCAGCGTCGTCCTGTCTTCGCCCGCTCCGCTGCAGGAGTTGTTGAAGAAGCATTTCGAGATCCCTGCGGCCCTGCCGGACGATACCGCCAGTGCCGCGTTCATCCGCCGGGCAAGGCGGGAGATCGGCGCATTGCTGGCGACCGAGGGATATTTCTCCCCGACAGTGAAGCTGCATCCCGCCGGGCCCGGCGGCACGCGGAAATTGGAGGTCGATCCCGGCCAGCGCACGCTGGTTTCCAGACTGGACATCGAGTTCATGGGCGATCTCGCCGCCGGCGATTCTCCCGAGCGTCAGGCCCGTATCGACCAACTGCGGGCGGCTTGGTCGCTGGGCATAGGCGCGCCCTTTCGCTCGCCCGCATGGGAGGATGCCAAGGCCGCGCTGTTGGCCAGTGTGTCGAGCGAGAATTATGCTGCCGCGCAAATCGTGGATAGCCGTGCGGAGGTCGATCCCGCCACCGCAACCGCGCGCTTGAAGCTGGTCGTCGATTCCGGTCCGGCTTTCCGTTTCGGCGAACTGGAGATAAGCGGTCTGAGCCGCTATGACAGAGACCAGCTGGTCCGCCAAATGCCGTTCCATCCCGGCGCACCTTATCGCCGGGATCTGCTGCTCGCTTTTCAGGCGCGCTTGCAGAGCATGCCCCAGTTCGGTTCGGTAATGGTTGATATCGAGCCCGATATATCCACCCATGCGGCGGCCCCGGTGAGGGTCGCGCTGACCGAGGCAAAGACCAGGCGCGTGGCGATCGGCGCCGGCATCAGCACCGACAACGGCCCGCGCAGCGAGATCAACTACCTGGACCACGATTTTCTGGATCGCGCCTGGAGTCTGAGCAGCGGACTTCGTCTGGAGCAGAATCGCCAGCAACTGTCCGCCGGTATCGACACCTTGCCGGACGACGACGGCTACCGCTTATCGTGGGGCGGGGCGACCGATGCCACCCTGATCGCGGGGCTACAGACCGAGCGCCATAAATTGAGCGTGACCCGCAGCCGCACTCACGGAGCGATCGAGACCAGGCATGGCATCAACTGGCAACAGGAGAGCCGGAGACCGGCCGGCGGCGTGCAGGAGGTCAACCAGGCTCTGGTGCTGGACTGGCAGTGGCTCCGGCGCGCGATAGACGACCCGCTGTATCCGCGCAAAGGCAATGTGACCGAATTCCGTATCGGCGGGGGTAGCCGGCAGTTGCTGTCCGATCACGATTTCCTGCGCAGTTATGCGCGCCACCAGATATGGTGGCCGGCGTTCGAGCGCGATGCCCTGACCGTGCGCGGCGAAGTGGGCGTCACCGCCGCTTTGTCTCGCCTCGGCATTCCTCAGGAATATCTGTTCCGCGCCGGCGGTTCGCAGTCCGTGCGCGGCTACACCTACCAAAGTCTGGGGGTGCAGGAGGGCGCGGCGGTCGTGGGTGGGCGGGCGCTGGTCACGGGCAGCATCGAATACACGCACTGGTTCGGCCGCGATTGGGGCGGGGCTTTGTTCGCCGATGCCGGCGGCGTTGCGGATTCCCTGCGCACCGTGCGCATGGCGGGTGGATACGGCAGCGGAGTGCGCTGGCGCAGCCCGGTGGGGCCGCTGGCGATGGATCTGGCCTGGGGGCAGCGATCGCATGCCATGCAGTTGCATTTTTCACTTGCTGCGGCGTTCTGACGATGAGCGGACATCCTAGCCCGGAGGTTGATGCGATGCGTGCCGCAAAGCGCCGGCGGCTGCTGATCGCCGCGATCCTCGCGCTATCTGCGGCGGGAGGCTGGCTGCTGACCAGCACCGCCGGACTGCAACTGCTGGCCGCGACGGCGGCTCGCCTGAGCGCGGGCGGCGTTTCGTTCGACGGCGTGAGCGGCACGCTGCTCGGCCCGATCCGCGTGCGGACGCTGGTTCTGGATAACGGCAGCGACCTGCGCATCACGGCGCAAGACGTGAGCATGGACTGGCGTCCTGCCGCGCTGCTGGGCGGCAGGCTGGAAGTGCAGTTGTTGCAGGCGCGGGACGTCGAAGTGCTGTCGCTTCCGTCGCCCTTGCCGCAAGACTTGCGTCCGCCGCTGTCTTTGTCGATAGGGAAACTCGATATCGGTGCGCTGCGGGTGATAGCCGAAGACGGTGGCTCGCCTTATTTTTCCGCCGACAATATTGCGGCGAGACTGGACAGCGACGGTCGGAGTTACCGCTTGCAGGATCTGCGCGCCGGAACCGGATACGGCACGCTGACGGCATCCGGCCAGATGAACGGCATTCGCCCGTTCGCGTTGCAGGCACAGGGCGAGCTGGCCGGCGTCGGCGGCCTTGTGGGGCTTGAGGCCGCGCACATCGCGGCTAGCGTCGCCGGCGACCTGCAACAACTCACGATCAGCGCGCAGGGCAAGGGCGGAGGACTCGTCGGCAGCGGCGAAGCCCGGCTGACGCCTTACGGCGATTTCCCGCTCGCCGCGCTGCGGCTGAAGGTGAGCGGCCTCGATCCACGCGCCTTCTCGCCGGCCGCGCCCCACGCCGACCTCGCGCTGCAGGCCGATCTGCGGGGCAATGCCGACGGCCGGCTCGAAGGCGAGGTGTCGGCGAAGAATCTCATTCCGGCCCCCTTGGATCGCGGCGGCCTGCCGCTGCTCGGCGGGCAGGCCCACGCAACGCTCTCCGCCGACTTGCTGAAGTTCGACCGGCTCGCGCTCGCGCTCGCGGGGGGCGCATCCGTTTCCGGAAACATCGAGTGGCATCGCACGCAGGCAAAAGGCTCGGGCGTGCTGGCCGTCAGCCGCCTCGATCCCGCCGCGCTCGACACAAGACTGCGCGCCGCCAGACTCAACGGTAGCATGAAGCTCAGCGGCGACGGCGCTGTCCAGCAGGCGGAGGTCGTGCTGGGCGACGGCAAGCTGCGGCTGGATGCGCTGCTGGTCAAAGCGGGCGAGACGCTGACGCTGGAGAAGTTGCGCCTCGCCCGCGGCCAGGCCGCACTCAGCGGGCACGGCAAATTGGCGCTGGACGGGCGGCGGGCCTACAGCTTCGACGGCCAACTGCAACGCTTCGACCTTGCCGCATTCCTGAGCGCCCCGCGCTCGGACCTGAACGCCAAGCTGACGCTGGCGGGCGAACTGGAGCCGCAAATCAGCGGCAAGGTGAACTTCACGATGAGCGACAGCCGTTTCGCCGGCCAGCCTGTGAGCGGCACCGGCCGGGTCGAATTCGCCGGCATGGACAGAGGCAAAGCCGATGTCGAATTCCGCGTGGGCGACAACCGCCTGAGCGCCAAGGGCGGCCTCGGTGCAGCGACGGACAAGCTACAACTCGAACTCGCCGCGCCCGCGCTGGTACAACTCGGTCACGGCTTCGGCGGCGCGTTGAATGCACGGGCCACGCTGTCCGGTAGCCTGGCGCGGCCGGACGCCAGCTTCACGGCGGAAGGACGCAACCTGTCCATGCCGGACGAGCAGCATCTTGCCAGCCTGAGCGCCAGCGGGAAACTGGAGGGAGAGGCGCTGACGCTGAGCGTGGACGCCGGCGACTACCGGATGGGCGCAGCCCCTTCGGCAGAGTCCGGGACAGGCCCTTCGACGGAGCTCAGGACAGGCTTCAAGAGCCTGAAACTCGCCGCGAACGGCAGCCTCGCGCGCCACGAATTCGCTGCCGATGCGCTGCTGCACGACGGCGGCAAACTTGCGTTGCGCGCCAACGGAGGATTCGGCGATGACGCCCGACGCCGGGGGAACATTCGCCGGGAGAACATCCAATGGCAGGGCGTGCTGACGGAATTGTCCGGCACGGGCGCGCTGCCGTTCAATCTGCTGGCGGACACGCCGCTCACACTTGGACGGGGCCGCGTCGCGCTGGAGGCTGCGGCGTTCTCTGTGGTCAACGGCCGGGTCCACGTCGAAAGCTTGGCATGGACGCCACAGCGCTGGGGCAGCCGCGGGAGTTTCACCGGCATCGGGCTGCGTGCGGGCATCGGCTTCAAGCCCAACTTCCGCGCGCGGGAAGGCCGGGAATTCCTGCGGCTGGGGGGCGAGTGGGACGTCGCTTCCACGTCGCAACTGGAAGGTCGTCTGCGCGTCGCGCGCGAAAGCGGCGACTGGGTGTTGCCCGGCGATACGCCGGCCCCGCTGGGCCTGAAGAAGCTGGAGTTCACCGCCCGCGCCGCCGATGGGCGGATAGTCGGCGAACTGACGGCACAGGGGGAGCGCCTCGGGGAATGGCGCGGCAGCGTCGCCATGCCGCTGGCGCGATCCGGCGTGGGCTGGGCGGTGTCGGACCACGCCCCGCTCGCCGGAAAGATCCGCATCGACGCGCCCGATCTGAGCTGGCTGGGGAACGCCATCAATGAAGATATCAAGACCTCTGGGCGAGCCGTGCTCGATGCCGATATCGCCGGAACTTATGCCGCGCCCCGCCTGCTTGGGCAAATGCGCGGCGACGATCTGGCGTTGGCGCTGCTGGATCAGGGCGTGCGGCTGGAACAGGGAACGCTGGCGGCGCGCTTCGACCAGAAATCGCTGCACATCGACAACCTGAGTTTCGTCGCCCCGCACCAGCCGCAACCGCGCGACAGCCTGTTGGCCGGAATGAATCCCGTGCCCGGCCCGGGCAGGCTCAGTGCATCCGGCGCCATCGGCCTGAGCGGCGACAAGGGCGATCTCGAAATCAGTATTGTCCGGATGCCGCTGTCGCAGCGCACCGACCGCTGGATCATCGCTTCCGGCAGCGGACACCTCGGCATCGACAACGACCTGCTCTCGTTGACCGCCAACATCACTGCCGATGCGGGCCTGATCAATCAGCCCGTCAGCGGCCGGCCGGAACTGTCGGAAGATATTGTGATACTCGGACGGAGGGCTCCCGCATCCAAAGGCTCGCGCCTGTCCGTCGATGCCGCGCTGGATCTGGGCGAACACTTCTACCTGCGCGCCTCCGGGCTGGAAGCGCGGTTGGCGGGGAAGCTGAACGTGCGCGACACGCAGGGGCAGCAGTTGCGCGTCACCGGCACCATCGCCGCCAGCGATGCCACGTTCGAAGCCTATGGCCAGCGTCTGACGGTGGAGCGGGGAATCGTCAATTTCCAGGGGCCGCTCGCCGATCCGGGGCTCAACATACTCGCCTTGCGCAAGGGCCTGAGCGTGGAGGCGGGGGTCGAGGTGACGGGCACCGCGCAGCATCCGTCCGTGCGGCTCGTGTCCACGCCGACGGTGCCGGATTTCGAAAAGCTCTCATGGATCGTCCTTGGGCGTCTGCCCACGGATGGCGGCGTCGATACCGCGCTGCTGTTCAATGCGGCCGGCAGCATACTGGGAGGGCAATCCGGCGGCATCACCGGGCAACTGAAACAATCGCTGGGCATCGATGAATTGTCGCTGCGGCAAGGCGAGAACAAAGCCGGACCTGCCGACAACCCGTTAAGCAACCAGATCGCCACCATCGGCAAGCGTCTTTCGTCGCGCGCCTTCCTCAGCTACGAGCAGGGCATAACGGCAGCGGCAGGAGTGACCAAGCTCACTTATACCCTGACTCCCAGAGTGAATGTCGTCACCCAGGCCGGCGTTGAAAGCGCCATCGATATTTTCTACACCTTCAGCTTCGATTGAGTGTTCTCGCGGCCTGTCATCGCCGCAGTTCTGCCATCTCCGGACGCCGGCAGGCTAGGGAAAATCCTAGGCCTGAATGCATAGATAATTCGGCATATATATCTATTCCGCCAGATTGGTAAAATGCGCGCCGAGCGATTCGGTTTGGTGCCATGCCCGACCTTCCGTACTCTCTCTCCTCACTAGGGCGACCTTCACCGGCCGCCCATTTTTTTGCCCGGGAGTTGTCCCGGAAGATCCGAAGTAATCCTGCGTCGCGAAAGAAGATCCCAAAAAAACAACGGGCGCCGAAGCGCCCGTTGTCGTCCGGTGACGGACCTTGTGTTAACGATCATCGCGGTTGCGCCACCCTGAATGATGAAACGCCTATAGGTCATTCCCGGCAAGCCCGGTTGCAGCGCGTGTTGAGGCCGTTATTCCGCATTTGAGATGCACGGGGGATGGCGATTCCGATTCCGGGCGGCTATCCCTGCCTGAAGTGCCGGCGTTTATCGTGTGCGGTAAAAACAAAAAAGGCTTATTTCCGGATGGAAATAAGCCTTTTGAAGATGTGGCGCGCCCGACAGGAGTCGAACCTGTGACCCTTGGCTTCGGAAACCAATACTCTATCCAACTGAGCTACGGGCGCGTACTTTGGAGGCGCGCAGCATAGCGGTTTTTACCCTGGCAGTCCAACGCAAAGCGCGGCGTACCAAGTGGAGCGGTCAACTGAGGTTTCTAGGTTTAAGGCCCTGTGCGCGGGCGGGAATGCCCATCGAGCGAGCGCAACAAACCGCCCATGCCCGGATCGCATCGGCGACGCAGTTCAGATTCAAAAAAGATCCCTCCCCCCGGAAGGGAGAGTGGGAGGAGGGACAGAGGAACACACTTACTGCTGGTGATGCCGCGCACATTGCATGCACGGAGGGGGGAGGAAACGGCAGCCGGACTCACCACGATCCGGCTGTTGTGGTCGCCAAGTTTTAAGGCTTGGCAATTTCTTTCTCGGCCAACCTGCGCCAGGTTTCGATCACCGTGTCCGGATTCAGCGACATGGTCTGGATGCCGGCTTCAACCAACCACTCGGCGAAGTCGAAATGATCGGACGGGCCTTGCCCGCAGATGCCGACGTATTTGTCCAAGCGGTTGCAGGTGGTGATCGCCATCTTCAGCAAGGCCTTCACCGCCGGGTCGCGCTCGTCGAAGCGGTCCGCCACCAGGCTGGAGTCTCTATCTAGCCCCAGCGTGAGTTGCGTCAGGTCGTTGGAGCCGATGGAGAAGCCGTCGAAGTGTTGCAGGAACTCTTCGGCCAGCAGCGCGTTGGACGGGATCTCGCACATCATGATCAGGCGCAAGCCGTTTTCACCGCGCTTCAGGCCGTTGCGCCCCAGCGTGGCGACGACTTCTTTCGCTTCATTCACGGTGCGCACGAAGGGGATCATCAGCTCGACGTTGATGTAACCCAGCTTCTCGCGCACGCGCTTCATCGCGCGGCATTCCAGTTCGAAGCAATCCGAGAAATTCGCCGCGACGTAACGGCCCGCGCCGCGGAAACCGATCATCGGGTTCTCTTCCATCGGCTCGTAAATCTCGCCGCCGATCAGCTTGCGGTACTCGTTCGACTTGAAGTCGGACATGCGCACGATGACCTTCTTCGGCCAGAACGCGGCCGCCAGCGTCGCCACGCCCTCGGTGATCTTCTCGACGTAGAACTCTTCCGGATTCGCATAGCCCGCCGAGCGTTGCATCACCGCTTCGTGCAGCTTGCCCGGCAGCTTGCCGTGTTCCAGCACCGCCTTGGGGTGGATGCCGATCAGGTTGTTGATGATGAATTCGAGACGCGCCAGACCGACACCGGCGGAAGGCAGTTGCGCGAACTCGAACGCCAGCGTCGGGTTGCCGACGTTGAGCATCAGCTTGACCGGGATAGGCGGCAGCTCGGCCTCGTCATGCACGACCACGTCGAAGTGCAGCTTGCCGTGGTACACGTAGCCGGTGTCGCCTTCCGCGCAGGACGCGGTGACGATCTCGCCGTCTTGCAACGCGGTGGTTGCATGGCCGCAGCCGACGATGGCAGGAATGCCCAGCTCGCGCGCGATGATCGCCGCATGGCAGGTGCGCCCGCCGCGATTGGTGACGATGGCGGAAGCCCTTTTCATCACCGGTTCCCAGTTCGGGTCGGTCATGTCGGTGACCAGCACGTCACCCGCCTGCACCTTGTCCATCTCGGCGGTGCTCTCGACGATGCGCACGCGACCGGAGCCTATCTTCTGGCCGATGGCGCGACCTTCGACCAGTACCGTGCCGCGCTGATGCAAGCGATGCTTCTCCGTACCGCCGCTGGCGGCCTCGTTCGACTTCACCGTTTCGGGACGCGCTTGCAGGATGTAGAGCTTGCCGTCCAGCCCGTCCTTGCCCCATTCGATGTCCATCGGGCGGCCGTAGTGCTGCTCGATGGACACGGCATAGCGCGCCAGTTGCAGCACGTCCGCGTCGGAGATGGAGAACTTCGCCTGATCGGCAGCGGGCACCGGCTCGATGCGGCAGGAACGCCCGGCAGAGCGCTGCTCGTCGAATACCATGCGCTGCTGCTTGGAGCCCAGCGCGCGACGGATGATCGCGGGGAAGCCTGCGGCGAGCTGCGGCTTGTGCACATAGAACTCGTCTGGATTCACCGCGCCCTGCACCACCATCTCGCCCAGCCCCCAGGACGAGGTGATGAACACCGCGTCGCGGAAACCGGATTCGGTGTCCAGCGTGAACATCACGCCGGACGCGCCGAGGTCGGAGCGCACCATGCGCTGCACGCCGGCGGACAAGGCCACGTCGGCATGGGTGAAATCTTTGTGCACGCGATAGGAAATCGCGCGGTCGTTGTACAGCGACGCGAACACTTCGCGGATCGCATGCAGGATGTTGTCTATGCCCTGGATGTTCAGGAAAGTCTCCTGCTGCCCGGCGAACGAAGCGTCGGGCAAGTCTTCCGCAGTCGCCGAAGAGCGCACCGCGAAGCTGCCTTCGCCTTCCGCCACCAGTTGGTCGTAGTGGGTGCGAATCTCTGCTTCCAGACGCGCGGGCAACGGCGCTTCGACGATCCAGCCGCGTATCTTGCGTCCGGCTTCGGCCAGCGCGGCGACATCTTCGATATCCAGCGTCTCCAGCGCCTGTTCGATACGCTTGTCCAGTCCCTCATGCGCGAGAAAATCGCGGTAAGCCTGCGCCGTGGTGGCGAAGCCGCCGGGCACATGAACGCCGGACGAACTCAGGTTAGAGATCATCTCGCCTAGCGAGGCGTTCTTGCCGCCCACCTCCGGAATATCGGCGATACCCAGTTGCTGGAATGGAATGACGTACGGTTGCATGGCCTTCTCCCTCGTTGAATGCGTCATAAAAAATCAGTGATCGTTATCGCAATGTCCCGCGCAATGGTTGCCGCATCCGCCGCAACCTTCCTTGCCGTCCTCGCGCAGCGGGCCGAACTCCGGATGCCGCGCCGCATAGTTTCTCGCCGCCGCTTGCACCGCCACCCAGGCGAACACCAGCGCGACCATGATGGACATGGCGATCAGGTATTTCATCGCGCCACCCCTATGCCACCGAAGCCCATGAAGGCCAGCGACAGCAGCCCGGCCAGCATCAGCGACAGCGCGGTTCCCTGCATCGCGCCCGGAATGTCGGACAGCTTCAGGCGTTCGCGCACGCCCGCCATCAGCACCAGCGCCAGCGTGAATCCGGCACCGCCGCCGAGGCTGAAAGCGATCGACTGGCCGAGGTCGTAACCGCGCGCGGTCTGAAACAGCGCGACGCCCAGCACCGCGCAGTTGGTGGTAATCAGCGGCAGGTAGATGCCCAATGCGCGGAACAGCGCCGGTGAGAATTTCTTCATCGCCATCTCCACCAGTTGCACGGTGGAGGCGATCACCACGATGTAGGAGATCAGGCGCAGGAACTCCAGTTCGAAATAGCCGAGCAGCAGATTCAGCCCGTAGGCGCACAGCGAGGCGACCAGCATCACGAAACTGGTCGCGATGCCCATCGGCACCGCGGTTTCCAGCTTGCCGGACACCCCGAGGAAAGGGCACAGCCCGAGGAACATCGCCAGCACGAAGTTGCTCGACAGCAGCGTGATGACGAAGATCTGGCCGAGGGACTCATGCTCCATGGTTAGCCTCCTTTCTTCTCGCCCACCAGGCGAACAGCAGCAGCCACGCGCCCAGCACGAAGAATCCGCCGGGCGGCAGCACCATCACCACCCAGGGCTGGAAATCGGCACCGAACAGCGTGACGCCGAACAGCTTGCCCGCGCCGAGTATCTCGCGCACGCTGCCCAGCGCCAGCAGGCCGATGGTGAAGCCGACGCCCATGCCGAATGCATTCAGCACCGCGGGCAGCGACGGACTCTTCGCCGCATGCGCCTCGGCGCGGCCGAGGATGATGCAGTTCACCACGATCAGCTGGATGAACGCGCCCAGCGCGTCGTACAGCGCGAGGCTGACCGCCTGGATGATGTAATCGACCAGCGTGACGAAGGTCGCGATGATGACGATGTAGGTGGCGATGCGCACTTCCTTGGGAATGAAGTTGCGCAGCAGCGAGATCAGCCCGGCGGAGCACACCAGCACGAAGGTCGTCGCGACGCCCATGCCCAGCGCGTTGAACCCCGACACCGTCACCGCCAGCGTCGGACACATGCCCAGCGTCATCACGAACACCGGGTTCTGTTTCCAGATGCCTTCGAGCAGCTGCTCCATGTTGGTGACCTGCTTCGCGCCCATGGTCATGAGGAAGCTCCTTTCTCCAGTTGTTCCAGATGCGGGCGCAGTCGCGGCAGCAGCACTTGCACGCTGTCGTTGATGCCGCGCCCGACCGCCTTGGACGTGATGGTCGCGCCGGTGATCGCGTCAATCTCCCAGCCGAACTTCTTGCTGCCGTGCTTCACCGTCTTCACGTCATTGGCGAGCGACTTCATGTCGGTAGCGAGGCTCACGTCGAGCTTGTCGAAGTTGGCGACGAAGGCCGCATCGGTGATGATCTTGTCGCCGATGCCGGGCGTCTCCTTCATCTGCACCACGCGGATGCCGAAGATGCATTCGCACCCGGGACGGTAGCCGTACAGCACGCGCACCACGTCGGCGTAGCCGCGTGCACCGCCCTCGGCGGCGATGGCGAGCAGCTTGCCGCCGCCGTCATAGGTCGCGTAGAAGCGCACCGCGCCGGCAACCGGATCGCCCTGCGCCGGATGGATGCCGTCGGCTGCGGCGTCGTATTCGACGATGCGCGCGGCATCCGGCACCAGCGCCTTCACGCCGCGCTCCAGCATCACCTTCTTGTTCGCGGCAATCGCGGGCAGCGTCCATTGCCACACCGCGACGATCAGCGCGCCGCAGATCATCGTGACCAGACCCAGCGTGGCGACCAAGCGGCCGCTGCCGGTGATATCCGCTGGCGGAATGTCGGTTCTCTGATTGCTCATTTTTTCCGCGCTCCGAACACTTTCGGTTGCAGGTATTTGTCGATCAGCGGCGCGGCTGCGTTGCCGAACAGGATGGCGTACATCACCCCTTCCGTGAGTCCGCCGAAATAGCGGATCAATATGGTCACGACACCGATGATCGCGCCGTACACCCATATGCCCATCGGCGTGACCGGCGAGGTCGCCATGTCGGTGGCCATGAACAGCGCGCCCAGCATCAGGCCGCCGGACAGCAATGCGAGGTGCATAGGCGGGAACGCCTCGGGGTCGTACATCTGGAAACCCCAGGCCATAATCATTGCGCTGCCGACCACCGCCACCGGGATGCGCCAGTCCATGAAGCGACGTGCGATCAGGTACAGGCCGCAGACCAGCAACAGCAGCGCCGAGGTCTCGCCGGTCGAGGCTGCTGCTGCGCCGGTAATCATGTCTTCCACCGGATAGACGAACTGCTCGAACTTCCAGCGCGCCAGCGGCGTCGCGCCGGTGAAGCCGTCCACCATGTTCGCGGTTACCCATGCGCTGATGTCGTTCGGCACGCAGAACGGCAGCGTCAGCGTGGACGGAATGAATTCGGTGAAGCGCTGCGGCGAGAACGCCGGTGCCCAAGTCGTGATTGCGGTGGGGAAGGCCGCCTGCACGAAGGCGCGGCCGACCAGCGCCGGGTTGAACGGGTTGTGGCCCAGCCCGCCGAACAGCGACTTGCCCAGCCACACTGCGGCGAAGCCTGCCACCGCGCCCATCCACAGCGGGAACGCGGGCGGCAGCGTCAGCGCCAGCAGGATGCCGGTGATGGTCGCGCTCCAGTCGGACAAGGTATTCACCGTGCCGGACATGCGGTTGGCGATGCGCTCGGCGGCGAGGCAGGACAGCGTGACCGTCGTAATCAGCGCGATGGCCGACAAGCCGTATTGCCAGATCGAGAATGCGCAGATGGGCAGCAGCGCATACACCACATGGCGCATGATGGTCGGCACGTCGCGGCCGCTGTGCAGGTGAGGCGAGGCGCGCAGTTCCATGCTCATAGCGGTTTCCTTTCGCGCAGGAAGGCCTTGGCGGCGCGGAACTGTTGCACCAGCGGGATGTGCGACGGGCACACATAGCTGCAACAGCCGCATTCGAAGCAATCGCCTAGATGGAATTGCTCCGACATCTCGTCGAACTCCAGCTTGGCCGACAGCATGCCGAGCTGCGACGGGTTCAGCCCCATCGGGCAGGCGTTCACGCACGCGCCACAATGGATGCAGGCCCAGCTCTGCTGCGTGATCGGTTCCAGCATGCGCTTGTCGAATACCAGAATACCGGAGGTTCCCTTGGTCACCGGGATGTCGAGCGAGAACGCGGCCTGCCCCATCATCGGCCCGCCGAGGATGACTTCGCGCTCGATGCAGTCCGGGTCGCCCGCCCATTCGAGCACGCTGCGCAAGGTCGCGCCGAACGGTATCCAGTAATCGCCGGGCTTCTTGATGCCGGGCCCGGCCAGCGTCACCACGCGCTCGATCAGCCCTTGTCCTGCAGGCAACAACCGGCCCAGCAGCGCCAGCGTGCCTACGTTGTGCATCACCAGCCCGAGTTGGCTGGGCAAGCTGCCCGGCGGCAGATCGAGATCCAGCAGCGACTTGATCAGCATGCGCTCCGCGCCCTGCGGATATTTGGTCGCCACCGCCCGCATCGTGATGCTGCCGTCTTCCGGCAGGTGCGGACGGATCGCGTCCAGCGCATCCAGCTTGTTGTCTTCGATGCCGATGATCGCGCGGGTCGCGCCGCTGGCGCGCATCGCGATGCGGATGCCGGCGATCAGCTCCTGCGGCCATTCGCGCATCAGCTTGTAATCGCAGGTGAGGTAGGGCTCGCACTCGCAGCCGTTGGCGATCAGCGTGTGCACCTGCTTGTCGGCGGGCACATTCAGCTTCGCATGGCTGGGGAAGGTTGCGCCGCCCAAGCCCACCATGCCGATCTCCTGGATCGCCGCGATGAGTTGCGCGTGATCCATCGCAGCGACATCCTGCGGCTGTCCGCAGCGCACCTCCTGCGTCGAAGCCTCGTACACGCGCAACACGATGGCGTCGGACCACTGTCCGCGCGAAACGGGCATCGGCGTGATCGCCTCGATCACGCCGTCGGCCGGCGCGTGGATGGGTGAGGACAACGTCCCTTCGGCTCGGGCGATGATCTGTCCGCGCGCCACTTCCTCGCCGATACCGACCAGCGGCAATGCCGGCTTGCCGATGTGCTGCGCGAGCGGCAGCACCAGCTTGCGCGGGAACGGCATGCGCTTGATCGGCTGGTCCAGCGTGCCCTTGTGCGGCGCGGGATGGATGCCGCGCGCGAAAGTCGTCGCGTGTTTCAGGAAGGGGAGTCGCAGATTCATCTCGAATCACTCAATAACAAACGACTTCGTCATACCGGCGCAGGCCGGTATCCAGTCAGCAGACAAGTCCCAGCGCAAGCGGACAACGCCGAGGCTTTGTCTGCTTCGCAGAACATTTTTCATGTCTGGATTCCGGCCTGCGCCGGAATGACGGGCTAGTGGCTTGTTCGAGTTCATATCAGTTGAACTTCGCCGCCCGTGCGGTCAGCTTGTCGAGGTTGGGCTCGCCGGCGTTCCAGGGAGTGCCGGGGTGGATGACGCCGGCAGTGCACTTTTCCGCGGCCTTAACGATGTCCAGATAACTGCCCGCTTTCGGGTCGATGACGATGGCTTTTTTCGTTTCATTGTAGGCAAATACCTTGGGGTTGATGTTGATACATTCGTCGCATGCCGTGCATTCCGGCGTGTCGATCCACACGGCTTCATAGCCTTCCGCGTTCGCCGCTGCGGGCGCTGCACCGACTGTCGCCACAGCACTCGTGCTCGCGCTTCCGCCGGCCACGCCCAACGTGTCGGCGATGCGTTGCATCAGTTCGCGGCGCACGCGCTCGGTGACTTCCGCCTCGTTCGCCGCAGGGCGATTGAGGCCGGCTACATCCTTGAGCTGCTTCCAGAACTGCATGCGCTCCTCGCAGGAGAGCACCATCTCCGTCGACACCAGCACGCGCACCAGACGGTTCTTCTTGTCCACCGTCCAGATGAACGGGAACTTGCCGTCGCGCTCGTCTTCGGACAATTTCAGGAAATCGGCCAGCAATACCTGATCGTCGTTCCATGTGTCCGGCGCGGCCTTCTTGAACTGCTTGGCGAAGCGGCCTTCGGACAACGCGAAGTCGGCAAAGGTCATCGCCAGCGTCATCGACTGTTGTCCCGCTTCGTCCAGATAGTCGAGCTTGTACTCGGGCCAGTCGGCATCCAGCGACGGGTTGCCTTCCAGTGTGGTGCACTCGGAGAAGGTGTCGCCCAGATCGGGGTTGTAGCGGAACAGCGGGAAAGCGCGCGACTCCACCGCCATCTTGCTCTGCGCCACCGCGCTGTCGTCGCCCACGCCGTGTTCCGGCGGGCACACCGCGTACACGTTGAACAGAGCCGGACGGCGGCTGTTGAGACCGTCGATGAAGCTTTCCAGCAGGTGTGTGGTGTTGGACAGCGAGCCCTGCATCACGAACGAGGTGCGGTGCGCCATTCCGATCACGCTGATCTCTTTGCGCTTCTCGGTCTTGCCGTGTTTGCTCGCGCCGTAGGGCGACATGTCCGCGACTTGTCCGATGAAGCCGGAGGTGCAGGCTTGACCGCCGGTGTTGGAATACACCTGCGTATCGACGATCATTACCTTGATCGGCATGCCCGACATCAGCGCGCGCGACAGGTTCTGGAAGCCGATGTCGAACATCGCGCCGTCGCCGCCCATTGCCACTACCGGCGGGCACAGATGCCATTCTTCTTCGCTCAGCTTCTCCCAGTTGAAATGCGCGAGCGCCGCGCCGTGCTCGGCGGGATCGAAGCCGCCGGCCAATTCCTTCTCGACCATGCGCACGGCCTTGAAGCCTTCGACCATCTTCGCCATGTGGCCCTCGAACACGCCCATCGCGACCGACGGCGAATCCTGGAACAGGTGCGAAGTCCACGGGAAAGGATAAGGGTTGAACGGGAAGGTGGACGCCCACACTGAGGTGCAGCCGGTGGAGTTCACCACGCCCATCTCGGCACGGCCGCGCTTGGTCGGGCCTTCGAGGTAGCGCCAGCGCAGGTCTTTTATCTTCTCCAGCATCTGCGTCACGCGGCGCAGCCATTGCGGGTCGATGGGCTCGCCGGGATTCTTCGCCAGCAGCGATTCGGACAAGTTCGCCAGCGTCAGGTCGTGCCCGCTGTGCGCTTGTATCGCCTGCATCATCGCCTGCGTGTCGGTCAGATCGACGGTGCTGCTGAGTTTCAGGCGGATGTGGTTTTCCAGATCGGCGATCAGCCGGTCGATTTTCGCGACAAACTTCTTCACGCGCGGCTGCATCAGCGCGGTGACCGTGCCGGTGAACAGGTGGATGGTCGCCTTCTCGCCGCAGCCCAGACACGCGCCGTCGCCGCTGGCCAGCGACTGGTAGTTGCGCTTGTCCAGCAGCAGCGTTTCCAGCGCGCCGACCTTCTCGTCCAGGTCGTCGATGCGGCTGAATTGCTGCGGCGTGGTCGGCAGGTCCAGCCAGAAATTCCAGTCGTCGCGCAGCGTCTCGATGCTCTCGTTGGTCTGCGTGACCATGGTCAGCGCCTGATCCTCGCACACCTCCACGCACAGCGCGCAACCCTTGCAGGTGTACGGGTTGATGGTGATGGAGAACAGGCCACCCGCGCCTTTTTCTTTCTTCTCTTTCTGCGTCCAGTAGGGTTTGGTGGTGGCGAACTTGAAGCCGCCGAGTTGTTCGCGCAGCAGGTTCAGTTCGTTCTCCAAACGGCCGCGGTCGTCGCCCTGAGTCGGGTCTTCGGCGAACGCTTCGGTGATCGCGTTGACGAGCAGCGCGCGCACATCGAGGCCGTCCTTATCCAGCGAGTTGCGCAGCTTCTTGTCTATCGCGCGGCTGAACTTGCGCAGGAAGCGGGTCGGGCGACCGCCGATCTCGATCTTCTGGATCGCGGTGTTGAGAATGTCGGTGGTGGTCGAAACCAGACCGGGGATCGCGCTGTCCGGGCATTGCGTGTAGCACTCGCCGCAGGCGGTGCACTTCTCGGCATGCCATTCCGGATGCTCGAAGCGCACGCCGGTCATGTCGCGGAACACGCCGGTGACGGCGGGGATCACCGACAGGCCCATGAAGGGATCGACCAGATTGTCCGAGCCCTGTCCCTTCATGTAAAAGCTGCCGGTCTGCTCCCAGAAACGATGGATGTCGGACAGGCCGCCGTCGCCTTCCGGCTGCTGCTTCAGCATCACCGGCAATGTGGGCGCAGGCTTGCCGACGAACTTGGCGCGCTGGCCGACCTTCATCTGCTCGGGCGCGATCTCGAACATCTCTTCATAGCCGCGGCGCACCACGCGCAGGTTGTCCTCGACAATGCGCTTGCCCTTCTTACCGAACTTCGATTCGAGCTGGTTTTCGATGGCGGTGAACAAGGTCTCTTCGGACAGGCCCGCGCGCTCCTTCACGTCGGAGGCGCGGAAGAACGCGCCCTGGAAGGCGTTGCCCTGCATGCGTAGTTGCAGGTCCGGGTTGCTGGATTCTTCGCGGGCGATCTTGAACGCGTCGAGGTAGAACACGCGAACCTTGTTGTCCACGATGTACTGCTGCGTGCGCACCGGGAAAGTCTCCCACACCGCTTCCGCGCTGCCCAGGTTGCTCTGGATGATGAACACGCCGCCCGGCTTCATGCCTTCCAGCGCGTTGGTGTGGCCGAACACCTGCGGGTCGGGCGACAGCACCACATCGACGTGGGTGTATTCGCAGTTGATGCGGATAGGCTCGGGGGCTGCCGACAGATAATAGGTCGTCGGCTGGCCCTTCTTCTCCGAACCGTATTTCGGGTTGGCCTTGATGTCCCAGCCCAGCAATTCGAACAGCGTCATCGCCAGATTCTTGCCGGTGGTCACCGCCCCCCAGCCGCCGACCGAGTGCATGCGCACCGCGATGGCGTTCTTCGGCAACAGGTTCGGGTTCTCGGAACCGCGCAGCGCCATGTTCTTGATGCCGGGATAAGCGGCCTGCAATTCCTGCTGGCGGATTTCCTGTTTCGGGTTGGCCGACTCGTCGCGCACGAAATCCACCGACAGGTAATAAAACTTACGATGCGCCGCACCCGGCAACATGTTCTCCACGGCGGCGATCAGACCTTCCGGTTGCAGATCGCGCGAGCCCAAGCCGTAGCAGCCGGAGTACAGCGACGGCATGTCCTTGACGTGTTCGTATGCGGCGTAGCCTTCGTGATTTTGCTCCTTGCCGTTCTCCAGACATTTGGAAACCGTAGCGCGCACTTCGCGCATCAGCGGCAGGTCTTCCGACAGCGGCTGGTCGGTGCGCTCCAGCACGGCCACGCCTTTCTTGCCCTTCAGCACTTGGCCCAGCACATCGCCGGGGAAGGGGCGGAACATGGTGATGTTGACCACGCCCACCTTGATCTTGCGGTTCTCGCGCAGCCAGTCGGCGACCGCAGCGGCCTGCACCGTCATGCTGCCCTGACCGAGGATGATGTAGTCGGCATCGTCGCAGCGATAGGCATCGACGCGGCTGTAGCGGCGGCCGGTCAGTGCGAAAAACTCATCCGCATTCTGGTCGAACAGCGCGGGGATGTGGTCGAAGAAATACGGACGTTGCGCGGCCACGGCCTGCATGTAGGCGTCCTGATTCTGCACCACGCCGGTCTGCATCGGATTATCCACGTCCCAGTTCGACGGCACACGGCGGCGCTTCGGGCCGTACAGCATCTGCTGCGCGGGTGTCGGGGTCGTGATGATGTCGTCGGCATCGCCCAGATATTCGGCGATCAGCTCTTTTTCCGGCACCTGCATAGGCTCGATCAGATGCGTGGTGAGGAAGCCATCCTGCGCGACCATCGCCGGCGTCAGCGCCAGCTCGGCGGTCTTGCGCGCGACCATGTTGAGGTCGGCGGCTTCCTGCGCGTTCTTCGCGAACACCTGGATGAAGCCGGTGTCGTCGGCGCAGTGGTAATCGTCGTGCGCGCAATGCACGTTCAGCGAGGTCTTGGTGATCGCGCGGCAGCCGAGGTTCAGCACGTAAGGCAGACGCTTGCCGACGGCGGCGTACAGCGATTCGTGCATGAAGGCCAGGCCTTGCGACGAGGTGAAGTTCACCGCGCGCAATCCGGTCATAGACATGCCTGCCGTCACGCCCGCCGCCGCATGTTCCGACTCCGGTTCGACAAAAATCAGCGGCTTGCCGGCGGCGTTCAGATGCCCCTTGGCGACTTCTTCCGCCCAGTATTCGCCCATCTGCGTCGAAGGCGTGATGGGGTAAGCGCCCGCGCCCTGCGAGGCTTCGCGCTCGACCAATATCACGGCGGTGTTGCCGTCGATGGCGTCGCGCGTGCCGGGATACTTGAAGGTGGCGGGCTTGGTCTCCGCGCCGGTCAGCGCATCGAGCAGCTTGTACTGTTTGATCTTTTCGAACATGGGTGACTCCTCAGACTTCTGCCATCACTGGCAATGGTTGGATACGGATAATCTTACGGGCGGCGCGGCCCTTGTCGGCGCGGCCGCCGTCCAGCCAGACGATGGCCCCGGTGGGGCAACGCTCGATGGCGCGACGGTCGGCTAGCTCGTTGCGGCTGTAATCGATCACCGCCAGATTGCGTTCGAGGCTGATCAAGCCCGGCGCGGAATCGGCCACGCAACGACCGCAGGCGGTGCAGGAAACTACGCAGGAATTTTCGGAAGCATCGGGGGCCGCCTGATTCTTGCAGGCCACCCACAGTTGACGCGACACCGGCTCCAGCGAGAACAATTGCTTGGGGCAGATATCCACGCAGTCGCCGCAGGCGGTGCATTTGTCCAGATTCACTTCAGGCAGGCCGTTACGGTTCATGAATATCGCGCCGAAGTCGCATACCAGCGCGCAATCGCCCAGCCCGAGGCAACCCCAAGAGCAGGAGCGCCCGCCGCCGCCGACCACCGCCGCCGAACGGCAGGTGGACTTGCCTTGATACCGCGCGCTGCTCTTCGCGACGTTGTTGCCGCCGGCGCAAGCCAGCCGCGCCACGCGCTTCTCGACATTGCCCAGCGAGATGCCCAGCAGCGCGGCGATGCTCTGGTTCTGCGCGGGAGGGTTGACGGTGCAGCGCGCCGGCTCGATCTGGCCGGCCACGACCTGTTCGGCGAAGTTGCGGCAACCGGCCGTGCCGCACGCGCCGCAATTGGAATGGGGCAGCATCTCTTCGACTGCGTTGATGCGCGGGTCTTCATAGACATAGAGGCGCTTGCTGGCCAACGCCAATAAGAACGCCAGCAGACCGCCCAAGCCCGCCATGAACGCTCCCGTTATCAATACGCTAGATGCCATGTCTCCCGCCTCCAAAATAATCATGCGTGGGGTCTGGTGGAACGCCCCTCTGTAAGAATCGCGTAAGCTTTTGATCCTATTGAATTACTAGTGTTGTTATTGTGGAGGCGAGACTAAACCAAGCTACAATCCGGACGCGAATCAATTGTTTCAATCTTCATTATTAAAAAATGAAATATCGCTTTCGGGGAGAGGGGAAAACAGACATGGCGGAAGACAAACAGAGCTATTACAAAAACAACAGACTCAAGCAGATGCGCGCCTTCTGCGAAGTCGTGCGCAGCGGCAGCGTCACACTGGCCGCACAGAAATTATTCCTGAGCCAGCCCTCGGTGACCTTGCAAATTCAGGCGATGGAAAGAGAATTGGGCGCAACGGTTTTCGAACGGCGCGGCCCCGTGCTCAAACTCACGCCGGACGGCGAGACCTTATATGCGTTGTCCAAACCGCTGGTGGACGGCATCGATAGCTTGGAAGAAAACTTCGCCGCACTGCACGGGCGTCTCGACTCCGGCGAACTGAAAATCGGCGCGGGCGAATCCACCATCCTTTATGTATTGCCCGAAGCCGTGCGCCGCTTCGTCGCCGCCCACCCCGGCATCCAGACCACGCTGCACAACGTCACCGGACGCGACGGCCTGAAAATGCTGCGCGCCGACGAGATCGACTTGGTGGTCGGCTCCATGCTGGACGTGCCGGAAGACATCAACTACGAACCCGTCGCAATGTTCGATCCCGCGTTGATCGTCCCGCTAAACCATCCGCTTGCCGCACAGCCGGAAGTCACGCTGAAAGACATTAGCCACTACGGCCTGATCCTCCCCCCGCGCCACCTCTCCACCTGGAACACCGTCAAATACGTGTTCCAGCAACACAACCTCACCTTCAAAGTCACGCTCGAAGCCGGCGGCTGGGAAGTCATCAAGAAATACGTCGAACTCGGCATGGGCATCTCCATCGTCACCGACATCTGCCTCACCGGCAACGAGAAACTGGTGCGCATCCCGCTGAAACAATACTTCCCGCAACGGGGATATGGACTGGTACTGCGCAAGGGGAAGTTTTTATCGCCGCAGGCGAGGAGGTTTGTGGAAATATTGCATGAGGTGTATGGGACGCAGATGGGCGTATCTGTTAACCTTCCGACGGCATAAGGCCTATATATTTTCGAAAAATATATAGGCCTTTTTTCTGCTTGCTGCGGGAATGAGGGGCGGGATAGGATGCGGGCCGATGTTTGGTACGGCGAAGGGGAATATTCGAGCCTGGCCCCTTTAGTCTATGGTGGTCGATTGACATACGGGCGATTTTCCCATCCACCTTACGTTGGGCCTTTCGCAGCGTTGATGCGCTCACAAGTCAAAATTTATGAGGAGAAAAGCTTGAAGCAACTTACGTTCCGCATTGTAGTAACAGCCTTTTTCACGTTGATTTTCCAAACTTGGGCGATTGCACAGGATGGCATGACTGTCAAATGGACCAAAGAAGTTGGTTCTATCGTAAAACTGCTGCGCGTCGAGGCGGATGAACCCATCGGGGGCTTGCGCCTGGTGACATTTACATACGAAGCAGTGAAGCCCTGTGGGCAACTATCAGTTTATGGCCACAGCTATTCGAAAGATGATGTACAGCTTCCCTTGTTCAGTCTAGGCGCACAAAAAAGAAGCGTGACACCGGGACAGAGGTTCCGAGACCAAGCGGTTGTCACACACGAGTCAGGACATTACCTCCTTCTCGACAAAGCACATTGTTTCTAGTGATAGCAACTTCCAAGTTGCTACACCTGCAGACTTTCACAGGTGCCATCCAGGCCTCAACTAATCATTCGATCGGGGCGCATTAACATTTTTTCAACCACCAACCAAAGGGAGAAATTTCATGCATCCAATAGTCCAAAAAACACTCGGCGGATTGTCCGCACAATACTATTTGCGCCAACTTTTTTTTGGCCTGCTCCTTGCTGGCATCATCTTCTTTATGTCAACGCAAGGCGAGCGATCAATGCCCATTGGCCTAATATTTCTCACTGTAATTAATACACTTCTTTACCCTTATTCTCGATTTGTCTATGAGGGTATGGTTGGTTTCATCATGGGCAAAAATGTCTTTTTCGTGAATGCCGTTTTGATGCTTTTCACAAAGTTCATAACTATGACGATATGTTGGTCCTTCGCCATATTTATTGCGCCAGTTGGGCTGGTTTATTTGTATTACCATCATAGCAAGTCCGAGCGCTAACTGATGGGAAGGACAATAGGGGACACGAATTAAAGGGGCCAAGCTCACATTAGTTTGAAAAACCCTGCTTCATTTCTTTCCCTTTTCAGTGCGTTTGCGCGATGAAACAAGGGGATCGAATTTCTTTATTTATATCGTCTCCTGCGAGATATAACGGAAACATCCAGACTGGCAATGATTGCCGATTCCGATAGTTGTAGTCACTTGACAATATACGGGCATCCCGTATAGTTTGCTCATGCGCACCGTGATCGAAACCCCCACTTTTCAAAAACAAGCCGACAAAATCTGGGCTGAATCCGAGCGTTTTGAATTTATTGACTGGATTGCAGCCAATCCTTTGGCGGGAGATGTGATTCCGGGGGCGGATGGGGCGCGCAAGGTGCGCTGGGGTCGCGCGGGTTCTGGCAAGCGCGGCGGTGTGCGTGTGGTGTATTTCAACCTGACCGAGCGCGAAGTGGTCATTCTAGTGGTGCTGTATGCGAAGGCCGATCAAGCCAACATTCAGCCCGGCGATATTGAAAAGGCGGTGTGATATGGATATTGAAAAAATCGCTCGTGCCATCGAGCAGGATGCGGGTATGGATTTGCCGGATGTGCGGCAAGCGCTGGCCGAGGCCAAGGCGGGTGTCGGGCGAGTGACCACGCCGGAGCAGTTGCTGGTGCGCGCGGCGCGCGCCAAGGCCGGGTTGTCGCAACAGGCTTTTGCCGAGCGTATTGATACGCCCGTGGCGACATTGCGCGATTGGGAGCAAGGCCGCTTTACTCCACCGGGCGGCGTGGTGTGTTTGATGCGGCTGATCGAGCGGCATCCCGATTTGACTGCCGAGTTGGCAGTTCATTGAGCCGCAAGTTTTCTAAGCAAACGCTTGATGGAAAACCTCAGAGACAGACCACGGTTTCCCGCCTTTGCCAACCTGTTGCTTTGCTAAACAATAGGGGACAGACCACGGTTTCCTGATCCTTGCTAGACTGTCCTCCCTCCCCCATGCAGCGGAGTTCATCATGCCTCGCCGTGCCCGCATCGCGTTGCCCAATGTTCCCGTCCATCTCATCCAGCGAGGCAATAATCACCAGCCCTGCTTTTTTGCCGATGAGGATTATCGCCGCTATCTCGATTGGCTGACCGAGTATGCCGGCAAGACCGGTTGCCGGATTCACGCCTACGTGTTGATGACCAATCATGTGCATTTGCTGATTTCTGCCGATCGCGCCGATGCGGGCGGTGCGCTGATGAAGTCGTTGGGGCAGCGTTATGTCTATGTGAATCGCGTTTACCGGCGTAGCGGCACTTTGTGGGAGGGGCGTTTCCGTTCGTGCCCGGTGCAGGAAGAGGATTACCTGTTGGGGTGTCAGCGATATATCGAGCTGAATCCGGTACGGGCGAATATGGTGGCGCATCCGGCGGAATACCGGTGGTCGAGCTATCGCGCCAATGCGCAGGGGGTGGCGGATGCTCTGATGCAGCCGCATCGGTTATACGACTCACTCGGCAGCGATGCGGCCTCCCGGCAAGCGGCTTACCGCGAGTTGTTCCGTTACGAGCTGGAGCCGGGTTTGGTGGATGAAATTCGGCGTGCAACCAACGGCAACTTTGCGTTGGGGAGCGCCCGCTTTGCGGCTGAGGTGGCGGAGATGATCGGCAGGCGGGCGATGCCGGGACATTCCGGGCGACCTCGCAAGCTTGTCGAGCCAGAGTCTGGCGAGCTTTTTTGAGCCAAAACCGTGGTCTGTCCCTGGTTTTGCTTGCTGGTTTTGCTTTGCGGTTTTCCTTTGTGCACAACCCATCGCGGCTGAAGCCGCTCCTACAAAAAAACAGCCCGCTCACCGCTCGTGATTGAGTTCCTGCATCAGTTGCACCGATAGCTCTTCTATCGATTTCGCGGTGGTGTCGAACCACTTGATGCCCTCGCGCTCCATAGTTCTTTCCGTCGCGAGGTGCTGACTTGTACAAGCCAATTAAGGCGTCGCCATTTTGTCGGCAGTTTTCGGGTAGCAAATACGTCAACCTGCGTATTGCTGGCTACTGGCAAGGCTGGTATTTCTAACTGAAGGGGGCGGCATCGCATTGGGCAGTTCGAGACATGAAACCGGGGAGACGGTATGGCAAAAATAATCAAAGCCGAGCGAAGCAGCTTGCCCCGGACAGTGCCACGGCTGCTGCAAATTTTGTTCGTTCTGCTCAGGCACAATTTCCTGGGTGCGCTGCGCGGCAGGAAACATTTGCCGCAGCCGAAAGAGGTGCGGGAAACTTTTGAGGAACTCGGATTGATCTTCCTCAAGTTCGGCCAAGTGCTGGCCCTGCGGCGCGACCTGCTGCCGGACAACTACATCGCCGAACTGGAATTGCTGCACGACGAAGTGCCGGGGCTACACATTGATGCGGTGCGGGCCACGATCGAAGAGGAACTGCGCGCGCCGATGTCGGCCTTGTTCAGCCGCTTTAATAAAACGCCGCTGGCCGCCGCCACCATCGCCCAGGTACATGAGGCAACCACCATCGACGGACGCCATGTCGCCGTCAAGGTGCAGCGGACGGGCCTCGACACCGTGATCGCGACCGACGTCGCGGTACTTAATTTTCTGGTGGTGCTGGCGGAAAAACTCTTTCCGAGCCTGCGCGCGCTCGAACTTCCGCTGGCGGTCAGTGAATTCGAGATCAGCCTGAACCGGGAAACCGATTTCGGCCGCGAAGGGCGTTCCATCGTGCTTTTTCGTGCCGCGCTGATCGACGATCCCGATGTCTGGGTTCCCGATGTGCTGGCCGAATATTCTGGCCGGACCGTGCTGACGATGGAGTTTTCGGCCGGCGAGCGGATCGATTTATACGCTCGCAGTCATCCGGAAACGATGCCGCACGCGATCAGCACACTGGTTCGGTTGATGCTCCAATCCATCTTCGAATCCGGCGTGTTCCACGCCGACCCGCATCCCGGCAACGTCTTTGTGATGCCGGACGGGCGATTGTCCCTGCTCGATTTCGGGATGACCGGCGATCTTGACGAAACGATGCGCGAGTCTCTGGTACTGCTGCTCGAAGCGGTGGTTAAACACGATGCGCGGGGCGTCAAGGAGGCGTATCTCGAAATGGCGACTGCAAGCGAAAAGGTCAACCGTGCCAGCTTGCTGCTCGACATCAAAGCCGTGCTGTATGAAATCCACCGCAGCGACTTGACCCAGGTTTCAATCGGCACCGCGTTCGATTCGCTGGTGCGGGCCGGCAGCAAGAACGGCGTGCACAATCCCAGCGAGTTTTTTTTGCTGACCCGTGCTTTCGTGATCCTGGAGTCGATGATTCGCCAGCTCGATCCGCACCATAACTACATCGAGTCGTTCCGCGTCGAGATCAAGCGGCTGACCGCGCAGCAATTCTCGGTCGCGCGAATCGAGGAAAAAACCATCAAGCTGGGACGCGACTCCGAGCGTTTGATCGGCGATGCGCCCGCCGACATCCGCCGCGCGCTGCGCCGGGTCGCGTCAGGCCAACTCGGGCAGCTGCAGTTGCCGGCGCTCGAAGCCCTGGGCGGACGAATCAGCCGCAACCTGGAAAGTCTCAACGGCGCCATTGCGGCGGCGGCGCTGGTCATCGGCGGCGCCATGCTGGTGTCGAATCCACTGGCGTCATGGCATTCCGAGCTGGGCGAATACATGATCATCGGAGGAGTCATCGGCGCGCTGGTTATCTATATCGGCGCTTTGCGCCGCGACCGCGGTCGACGCTGACGCCACCCGAAATAATCGCAGCCTATGAAGCAAACCGTCGTGCCCCGAGCACGCACAGGCCAACCGCTAGCGCGGAGGCGATCATCGTCGCGCTGACGTGTTCGCCCAGCAGCGTCGCTGCCAGCCCAAGGCCGAAGAACGGTTGCAGCAATTGCAACTGGCTGACGGATGCGGTGCCGCCCAGTGCCAGGCCGTGGTACCAGAAGAAGAATCCGAGCAGTGTGCTGAACAGCGAGACGTAGGCAAGGCTCAGCAAGGCGGGCCCGGAGGCTTGCTGGAAATTGCCCGGCATTGTCCACAGGCTCAGCGGCAGCATCAACGGCAGCGACAGCACCAGCGCCCAGCAAATGACCTGCCATCCGCCCATGCTGCGCGACAGACGTGCGCCTTCGGCATAGCCCAGTCCGCACAAGGCAATCGCCGTCAGCATCAATAGATCGTCGGTCAGCGAAACGGCGATGCCTTGGCCCATCGCAAAACCTGCCATGACCAGGCTCCCGGATAGCGAGAACAGCCAGAACAAACGACGCGGATTTTTGTCGCCGCGCAGCACGCCGAATATCACCGTCGCCATCGGCAACAGCCCGACGAACACGGTGGCATGCGCCGCGCTGACATTGCGTAGCGCCAGCGCGAGCAACAGCGGAAAACCGATCACCGCGCCCAGCGCGACCACCAGCAATGCAAGGCTGTCGCCGCGCGTGGGGCGCGGCTGGCGCAAAACCAGCAGGATCGCTGCGGCGATCACGCCGGCAATCGCGGCCCGCGCCAGTGAAAAAAAGACGGGGTCGAAGGTGGCGACCGCCACTCTTGTTGCGGGCAGCGTGCCGCTGAAGATCAGCACGCCCAGCAGTCCGCTGGTATATCCCTTGTATCCTTTGTCCATGCTCGTGCCCGCCGTTTAATGCAAGAAGAAGCGGCATCATCCCCCGCAAAGTTTTGGGGCAACAGAGACAGATGGGTACAATTCAAAGATACTGTCCGCCATGCTCATGGGTACAAATGATGAAAAACCAAGTCGATCAGAAAGACGGCACCCGCGTGAATGCGGTGATGCATACCATACGCGAGCAACTGGCCTCGCGCGTGCTGGTGCCGGGCGAGCGCCTGCCCTCCATCAGACAGATGGCCGAACGTCTGGACGTGGCGAAGAACACCATCGTCGAGGCCTATGACCGTCTCGCCGCCGACGGCGTGCTGACCGCGAAACGCGGCTCCGGCTTTTATGTGTGCGGGCATCTGCCGCCTTTGTCGCTGGCCGATGTGGGGGCGACGCGGGATCGCAGCATCGATCCGCTGTGGATCATCCGCCAGTCGCTCGAAGCCGAATCGGGCATGCTCAAACCCGGCTGCGGCTGGCTTCCCCCGTCATGGTTGCCGGACGAGGAAATCCGCCGCACCTTGCGGCGCGTGTCCAAGGAACAGCAAACCGGTTTGCTGGAATACGGGCATCCGTACGGGCACTTTGCATTGCGCGAACAACTCGGCCGCCGCCTCGGCGAACGCGGCGTCGCGGCCTCTCCGCGCCAGATCATCCTCGCCGATTCCGGCACCCAGGCCATCGACCTGATCTGCCGTTTCCTGCTGGAGCCGGGCGACACGGTGCTGATCGACGATCCGGGGTATTTCAACTTTCAGGCCCTGCTGCACGCGCACCGCGTGCAACTGGTCGCCGTACCCTATACCGAACAGGGGCCCGATGTGCAGGCGATGGAACAACTGCTGGTGCAACACAAGCCGCGCCTGTATCTGACCAACACGGTTTTCCACAACCCGACCGGCGCGGTGCTCTCGCCCATCGTTGCGCACCGCGTGCTCAAACTGGCCGAAGACCACGACCTGCTGATTATCGAGGACGACATCTATGCCGAATTCGCGCAGAACACCTCGCCCCTGCTGGCCTCGTTCGACGGCCTGAACCGTGTCATCCACGTCGGCAGTTTTTCCAAGGTGCTGACGGCATCGGCGCGCTGCGGCTACATCGCGGTTCGGCAAGACTGGGCGGAACAAATCGTCGATCTGAAACTGGCCACCACGCTGAGCAGTAACGGCCTGGGCGCGGAGCTGGTCTACTCCATGCTGCGCCAGGGCGCTTATCGCCACCATGTCGATGCGCTGCGCAGCCGGCTGGCGGATGCCATGGGCCGCACGCTGCACCGACTGGATAAACTCGGCATCGCCCCCTGGATGAAACCGCAAGGCGGCATGTTCCTCTGGGTGCGCCTGCCGCAAGGGCTGGACTCGGCCAAGGTATCCCGCAAAGCCTTGCACGACGGCATCGTCCTCGCGCCCGGCAACGCGTTCAGCCTGAGCCAGACGGCGTCGCCATTTCTGCGTTTCAACGTGGCGCAATGCCAGTCGCCGAAGGTTTTCGAGGTGCTGGAAAAGGCGATGGGATAGATCGCAGAAACGGGCGGAACGATCCGCTCGGCATTGTTTTTCGGCAGTGGCATAATCGGCCATGCATATGCCGAATCTGCCAACATGAAAATCGCCCTGCTGCTCGAAGAAGGATCTACCTCCTCCAGCGTCGCCACTACGCTCGACATGTTCCGCCTCGCCCAGCGCTTCCAGCCGGATGCGGGCTGGCAGCCGCATTTATTTTCCACGCACGGCGGGCCGGTGCGCCTGACCGATGCGCTGCTGGTGGAGACGCACCGCCTGCCCGCCGACCTTGGCGGTTACGACGCGATCATCCTGCCGGGTTTCTTCGCCGAATCGGTCGAACGCATCGCCGAAAGCATGCAGACCATCTGGCGTAGCGTCATCTCCCGATTGCAAAAGCTGCCCGAAAATACGCTGGTCGCGGCGAGTTGTTACGGCACTTTCGTGCTGGCGGAAGCGGGCTTGCTGGACGGTATTCCGGCAACGACCACATGGTGGTTCGCCGAAGCGTTCCAGCAGCGCTATCCGCAAGTGCAGCTCGATGCGGACAAGACGCTGGTCGATAGCGGACGCGCCATCACCGCAGGCGCGATGACCGCGCACACCGACCTCGCGCTGCATGTGCTGCGCCGTCTCGGCGGCGTGGCGCTGACGCGCAGCATCGGCGGCATCATGCTGGTGGACGGCGCGCGCACGTCGCAACGCCCGTTCATGTCCGTGCAAAAAGATTATTCCGAACCGCTGATCCAGAACGCCATCGCATGGATGGACAAACACCTCGCGCAACCCGTCGCCATCGACGAATTAGCCTGCGCCATGCATGTCAGCTACCGCACCCTCAACCGCCGCTTCGTCGAAATCACCGGCATGACACCCCTCGCCTATTTGCAGGCGCTGAAAATCGAACGGGCGAAGGAATTGCTGGAAGTTTCGAACGCAGATTTCGAGACGATCACAGAGAAGGTGGGGTATGGTGATGCTTCGTCGTTCCGGCGCTTGTTCAAGCGCGTGACGGGGCTTGCGCCGGTGCAATACAGAAGGCAGTTCAAGTCCCGGTAGGCTGCTTCGCTGTTACGCGGCGCTGGGCGCGGTATATGGTTGCGCGGGCGACGGGCGCATCTCTTCCGTCGCGCGTGCCGACTATGCCGAGGCTGCCGCCGTCGTGCTGACCTCCGACAACCAGACCGGCAAGACCTACGAGCTGGCCGGCGATACGGCCTACACCCTGAGCGAATTTGCCGCCGAAATCTCGCGCCAAGCTGGCCGCGCCATCGGCTACGTCAACCTGTCGGAAGCGGAATACAAAAAGCGCTGCTAGGCGCAGGCCTGCCGGACTTCCTCGCCGAACTGCTGGCGAATTCCGACACGGGCGTATCGAAAGGCGCGCTGTTCGACGACGGCCATCAACTGAGCAAGCTGATCGGCAGGCCGACAATGCCGATGGCGGAGTCGGTCGGGGCGGCGATTCAGACTGCGGGCACGCCACTGCCGTAGGCGCGAGGGGATTTCACTCCTCCCTGCCGCTGCAGGAGTTACGAAAGCCGTCGTTTGCGTTCGGCGGTGAACGTCCACCAAGGACGGGCTTCCCCGCCATGCATGAAATCCACGACGGACATGAAGACGTCAATCACGCAGGGATCTTGTTTGTGCCCGGTTTTCTCGCACAGCGCCCGGTGCATCTCGAACGCGTCGCGTCCGATCAGTTGCTCCGGCGTGTCGATGCCGATGATGCGCAGATCGCCGGCCATTGCTTTGCCGACGTTGGGCAGGTCTTCGAGTTCTTGGAGTTGGTCGCGTCGGACTTTTTGCGGGTTCACGCCGGTGATTTGCTGCGCACGCCGAAGATCGCCGTGCCGATGCGTACCATGGTCGCGCCTTCGGCGATCGCGGCGGGGAAGTCGTGCGACATGCCCATTGACAGGGTGTCGAGTTGCAGTCCGTCGCGGTTGAGTTTGTCGAATAGTTCGCGCAGCTGAGCGAATGCGGCGCGCTGTTCCGCGACATCGTCGGTGGGCGCGGGGATCGCCATCAGCCCGCGCAGACTAAGGTTGGGCAGCGCCGCGATGCCGCGCGCCAGTGCTTCTGCCTGTTCTAGCGGCACGCCGCTCTTGCTGGCTTCGCCGCTGACGTTCACTTGCAGGCAGACCTGTAGCGGCGGCAGATGCGCAGGACGTTGCGCCGACAGCCGCTCGGCGATTTTCAGCCGCTCGATACCGTGCACCCAGTCGAAATGCTCGGCGATCAGGCGCGTCTTGTTGCTCTGGATCGGGCCGATGAAATGCCACTCGATTTGCAGGCCTTGCAGTGCGGCGATCTTGTCTTTGCCTTCCTGTACGTAATTTTCGCCGAAGCGGCACTGTCCCGCGTCATAGGCCTCGCGCACTGCGTCGGCGGGGAAGGTCTTGCTGACTGCCAGCAGTTCGACGGCTTGCGGTGCGCGCCCGCAAGCCGTCGCGGCATCCGCTATCGCGGTACGCGTGGCTTGCAAGTTGGAAGCGATTGTTGTCATAATCCGGCGCACCAGCAGCCATTCAGGCCGCGTCGTTAACGTGAAACGCGCGTAAGCGTTCGTTTGCCCTTTCTCCCGCTTGCGGGGGAAAGTTGGATAGGGGGAACGGGCATGGCAAGTTTCATTATCAGGGGTGGCAACTTGCCATGCCCGTTGAATCGGGAAGATTATAATGGATATCACTGAACTGCTCGCCTTTGGTGTCAAGAACAAGGCATCCGACCTGCATCTTTCCGCCGGCCTGCCGCCGATGATCCGCGTGCACGGCGACATGCGCCGCATCAACCTGCCGGCGCTGGAGCACAAGGAAGTGCATGCGCTGGTGTACGACATCATGAACGACGGCCAGCGCAAGTTCTACGAGGAGAACAAGGAGGTCGACTTCTCGTTCGAGGTGCCGGGTCTGGCGCGCTTCCGCGTCAACGCCTTCGTGCAGAATCGGGGCGCGGCCGCGGTCATGCGTACCATTCCTTCCAAAATTTTGTCTCTGGAAGATCTGAAGTGCCCGAAGAGTTTCGAGTCTATTTCCGACTATCCGCGCGGTCTGGTGCTGGTGACCGGCCCGACCGGTTCGGGCAAGTCCACTACGCTGGCCGCGATGGTGAATCATCGCAACGAACATGAGATGGGCCACATTCTGACGGTGGAAGACCCAATCGAATTCGTGCACGAGTCGAAAAAATGCCTGATTAACCAGCGCGAAGTCGGCCCGCATACGCTGTCGTTCCAGAACGCATTGCGCAGCGCCCTGCGCGAAGACCCGGACGTGATTCTGGTCGGCGAAATGCGCGATCTGGAAACCATTCGTCTGGCGATGTCCGCAGCCGAGACGGGGCACTTGGTGTTCGGCACGCTGCACACCAGTTCGGCGGCCAAGACCATCGACCGTATCATCGACGTATTCCCTGCGGACGAAAAGGAAATGGTGCGCGCGATGTTGTCAGAGTCGTTGCGCGCGGTGATTTCGCAGGCTTTGCTCAAGACCAAGGACGGCTCGGGCCGCGTCGCGGCGCACGAGATCATGATCTGTACCCCGGCCATCCGTAACCTGATTCGCGAAGCCAAGGTGCCGCAGATGTATTCCGCGATCCAGACCGGCCAGAGCCTGGGCATGCAGACGCTGGATCAGTGCCTGACCAATCTGGTGAGATCCAATGTCATCACCCCGGCCGAGGCGCGCAGCAAAGCCGCCAACAAGGATCTGTTCCCCGGTTGATCGCTGTAGGGGCACGGCGTGCCGTGCGGGTGCCCGAACAAAAGTTTTACGTGCCCACCCTACGGTCGCTTTGCTGTCACAGTTACAAGCCACGAGCTACATGCTACTGGCCATATTAGGAGCTTTACCATGGAACGCGATCAGGCCACAGAACTCATTCACAACCTGCTGCGCGGGATGATCGGCAAGAAGGCGTCCGACTTGTTCATCACCTCGGGCTTTCCGCCGGCATTCAAGGTGGACGGCAAGATGACGCCGGTGTCCAACCAGACGCTCACCTCGGTGCATACCCAGGAACTGGCGCGCGCGATCATGAACGACCGTCAGGCCGCCGAGTTCGAGGCGACCCACGAGTGCAACTTCGCGATCAGCCCGCCGGGCATCGGGCGTTTCCGCGTCAACATTTTCATGCAGCAGCAGCGCGTCGGCATGGTGCTGCGCACGATCACCACCAAGATACCCGATCTCGATCAGATGGGCATGCCGGAAGTCCTCAAGGACATCGTGATGACCAAGCGCGGTCTGGTGATTCTGGTCGGCGGCACCGGTTCGGGCAAATCCACCACGCTGGCTGGCATGATCGGGCATCGCAACAAGAACAGCTACGGCCACATCATTACCATCGAAGACCCGGTCGAGTACGTGCACGATCACATCAACTGCATCATCACCCACCGCGAGGTCGGCGTGGATACCGAGAATTGGCACAATGCGCTGAAGAACACGTTGCGCCAAGCACCCGACGTGATCTTGATCGGCGAAATCCGCGACCGCGAGACCATGGAATACGCGGTTGCGTTCGCCGAGACTGGCCATCTGTGCATGGCCACGCTGCACGCCAACAGCGCCAATCAGGCGCTGGATCGCATCATCAACTTCTTCCCTGAAGAGCGTCGCGAACAGTTGCTGATGGACTTGTCGCTGAATATCAAGGCACTGATCTCGCAACGCCTGATCCCGAAGAAAGACGGCGCCGGACGCGCGGCGGCCATCGAAATCCTGCTGAACTCGCCGCTGATCGCCGACTTGATTTTCAAGGGCGAGGTGCATGCGATCAAGGAAGTCATGTCCAAGTCGCGCGAACTCGGCATGGAGACTTTCGACGGCGCGCTGTTCAACCTGTACGAGTCGGGCATGATCGCCTACGAAGAGGCGTTGAAGAATGCCGACTCGGTTAACGACCTGCGCCTGCGCATCAAGCTGGAGAGCAAGCTGAGCGGTGACCGCGATGTGATGAGCGGTATCGAGAACCTGAAGTTGACCGAGCATTAATCTCGGATCGCAGTTCCTGAAAAATAAACCGCGCCTCGGCGCGGTTTATTTTTGGATTTCCGGAATCCGGGAGAATTCCTGGGTAATTGCCTGTTGTTATTCCTCCCGATCGGCGGCATGATGCTGCCTTGGGCAAACTTATCGAAAGGTAAGGACGCAATGCCACGGGGCTAATGGATTTCCGATGCTAGCCGGGCTGCCGGTTCACGATGTGCGGTGAACTGCTTGAATCCGTCGATTTTCGGATCTTTGCGTCCTTCCTGTTTGGTCAGTCATCTCCCAAGACCAGCGCGGAGGAATCGTCATGTCATACTGGAAACCGGTTGTTATGCTCATTGCAGCTTTGCTGTTGCTGATAGTCGCGGCGCTGACTATCAATTACATGCGCCCGATCGGTGATGGAACCGATACGCAGAGCAGCTATGTCGGAAAAGGCGCGGCCATGGAGGGCAACTCAGGCTTCGTCAGCTTGGGGGAGTTCCTGGTCAACCTGAATAGCGACGAAGAAAGTCACTATTTGAAAACGTCGATCTCGCTCAAGCTGGACAAGTCCGGATACAACAAGGATGTCGAGGCGCGCATCCCGGAAATGAGGCATCACGTAAATCTGGTGCTGCAAAGCCAGACTGCAGACGAGCTGTCTACCGGCGAGGGAAAGTTAAGGCTGGCCGAAGCAATCAAGGGGCATGCCGAGTATGTCATGGGTTTTCGCAAGACACTCCCCGATTCGGACGCTGCCGGCACCCCGATAAAGATCAGCGCCATTTCCGATGTGTTGTTCACATCGTTCATCATTCAACGCTAGCTTAAGCCGGGTTACTTGGGCCGGTTACTGCCCGCGACGATTTTGTATTCCAGCAAACGGCATTCGATTGCGCCATTAAACAGCGGCGTGCGTTTCGACGGCGACAGTCGCATCAGTTTCAGGATAGCCCTGTCGGCGGTGAACAGGTAAGCCGTCCAGCCGCCGAACTTCTTCTTCAGCGCGTCGCCCAATTGCGGGTACAGCTCGGCCAGTTCGTCCAGCTCGCCCATGCGCTCGCCGTAGGGCAAGTTCGCGACCAACACGCCGTGTTCCGCCGGTGGCGAGATTTCCAGCACATTGGCTTGTTTCAGTTCGACGCACTCCGCCAGTCCGGCTTCCTGCAGGTTGCGCGATGCGGTCCTCAGTGCGTCGCCGTACAGGTCGCTGCCGTAGAGCTCCAGCGGCTTGGGCGGCAGTTGCGCGGCGATGGCTTGTTCGCGCATAGCCTGCCATGTCTTCGCGTCGAAGTTTTTCAGTTTCTCGAAAGCGAAGCGGCGGGCGATGCCGGGCTGGATGTTCAGCGACATCTGCGCCGCCTCGATCAGGAACGTGCCGCTTCCGCACATTGGATCGACCAGCGGCGTGCCGGGTTGCCAGCCGGTCATGCGCAGGATGCCCGCCGCGAGGTTCTCGCGCAGCGGCGCGATGTTGGTGTACTGGCGCACGCCGCGCTTGAATAATGCGTCGCCGGAGGTGTCCAGATACAGCATCAGCAGATCGTCCTCGATGAACACATGGATGCGCACGTCGGGTTCCAGCGTGTCCACGCTGGGGCGCTCGTTGCAGTGTTCGCGGAAGCGGTCGCACACCGCGTCTTTGACCAGCAGTGTGATGAACTCCAGGCTCTTCAGCGGGCAGCGTATCGCCGTGGTGTTCACGCGTATGGTGTTGGTCACGTCGAACCAGCGCTGCCACTGCAGCTCGAACACCGCCTTGTAGACATCCTGTTCGCTGCGATAGCGCGTCTCTTTCACGCGCCACAACACGCGGCTGGCGAGACGGCTCTCCAGATTGACGCGATAGCACAGCGGCCAGTCGCCGGAGAACTCCACGCCGCCGTCGGTGGCGCGCAGGTTTTGCGCGCCCATGGTTTCAAGGTCGCTGCGCAGTAATGCTTCGAGGCCGCGGGGGCAGGGGGCGAAAAATTCAGGCATGGCTTAGAAGGGCTTGACGGTGGCGAGGATCACGATGGCCAGCAGCAAAAACACCGGCGCTTCGTTGAAGAAACGGTAGAACACATGACTGCGCGTGTTGCGATCGGCGGCAAATTCCTTCACCAGATGGCCGCAATAAAGGTGATAGCCGACCAACACCGCGACCAGCGTGGTCTTCGCATGCAGCCATCCGCCGGAGAAGCCGTAACCGAACCACAGCCACAGGCCGAAGATGACCGCCAGTGCGCCTATGGGCGTGACAAAGCGGTACAGCTTGCGCTCCATCAGCTTCAGCCGTGCGATCTCCGCCGGTTCGGTCGCCATCGCGTGGTTGACGAAGATGCGTGGCAGATAGAACAGCCCGGCGAACCAGCTCACGACGAAGAAGATATGAAATGCCTTGACCCACAACATGAATAACTCCCAACGATATACCCCCTCCCTAGCCCTCCCCCTGAAAGGGGAGGGGATTGAGCTCCTTTCCCCTTTCAGGGGGAAGGTTGGGATGGGGGTGAAACTTCTAACTCACTGAAACTGGATTTATTGCGACAGCCTCTTCCTGAACAACGCCAGCGACACATAAAACCCCGCCATCGCGTAACCCAGCAGCACGCCCGCATGCAGCAGCCAGTTCGCCGGAACGGTGTCGTTCAGCAGCGGTCGCGCCAGATCGATCGCATGCGTCAGCGGCAGCACGGAAGACACGCCCTGCAGCGCCGCGGGCAACTGATCGACCGGAAAAAACACGCCGCATAATAGCACCATCGGCGTGATCGCCAGCGTGAAGTAGTACATGAAGAAGTCGTAGCCGGGCGCGAGCGCGGTGACGATCAACCCGATGGCGGCGAAGCACAGCCCGACCAGCAGCGCCAGCGGGATCAGCCACAGCGTCAGCGGCGAATGCGACAGGCCGAGCGCCCAGATCACCGCCAGCACCGCGATGCCGGACAACAGGCTTTTGCTCGCCGCCCAGACGATCTCCGAGAACACGATGTCATCCAGCGTTACCGGCGTGTTCATGATCGCCTCCCAGGTGCGTTGCTCGTGCATGCGCGCGAAGCCGGAATACAGCGCCTCGAAGCTCGCGCTGTTCATCGTGCTGTAGCACACCGTGCCGGCGGCGAGGAAGGCGATGTAGGACATGCCGCCGACCTCCGGCAGCATGCCGCCGAGGCCGTAGCCCAGGCCCAGCATGTAGATCACCGGATCGGCGAGATGGCCGAGGATGGACGGGCCGGCCATCTTCTTCCACACCATGAAGTTGCGCCGCCAGATCGGGATGAAGCGCAGGCTGGGGCGGGGCAAGGCGAAATAATTTGTTCTCATCTCGGCGTCGCCATTTGTCCGTAGGGGCGCGATTCATCGCCCCCTTGTGTATGTCGATGTGGCAGGGCGCGATGAATCGCGCCCCTACAGGTGGCGATAGAAATCATTCCCGCATCTCCCGGCCCGTCAGTTTCAGGAACACGTCTTCCAGATTCGCCGGTCTGTGCAGATAGCGCAACTGCGGTTGATGCTGCAACTCCAGCAGCAGCGGTTGCGCGTCGTTCACGTAGCAGAATGCGGTCTCGCCGCTGACCTCGAAACGCTGTGCGTGATGTCCCGCGTGCTCGTTCGCCCAGGCCGCCGCATGCTCGCCGAACACCTCGATCACCTGTGGTTCGATATTGTCAGCGATCAGTTCGCGCGGCGAGCCTTGGCTGATGACGCGGCCCTCGTCCATCACCGCGAGGCGGTGGCACAGGCGTTCGGCCTCATCCATGAAGTGTGTGGTCAGCAGCAGCGTCTTGCCGCGCGCGGTCAGCTCGCGCAGGCGCTGCCAGATCAGGTGGCGCGCCTGCGGGTCGAGGCCGGTGGTGGGCTCGTCGAGGAAGATCACGTCCGGGTCGTTGACCAGCGCGCGCGCCACGGTCAGCCTGCGCTTCATGCCGCCGGACAGCGTCGGCACCTTCGCATCTTTCTTGTGCGTCAGGTTGGCGAACTCCAGCAGCTCCGGCAGGCGCGCCTCAATCTCGCTGTCCTTCATGCCGAAGTAGCGGCCATACACCATCAGGTTTTCGGTGACTGTGAAGTCCGGGTCGAGGTTGTCCATCTGCGGCACGACGCCGACGCGCAGCCGCGCCTCGCGCGCATGTCCCGGCACGTCGTGGCCGAGCAGCGTCAGCTTGCCGCCGTCCGGCGCGACCAGGCCGAGCAGCAGGCGCAGCGTGGTGGTCTTGCCCGCACCGTTCGGCCCCAGCAGGCCGAAGCATTCGCCGCGCCGAATGGCTAGGCTGACGCCATCCACCACGCGCAGGTTTCCGTAGTTTTTGACCAGCCCTTCGGCGCGGATCACCGTGTTGTTCATAGGCGACACCCGTGGAATTCATGCAACACGATCTGCTTCAACTGGCTCAGCCGCCCGTGAAAGAAATGCCCCGCCTCCGGCAACACCACGATGGGCAGATGCTGCGGGCGCGCCCAGTCCAGCGCGTCGGACAATGAAATCACTTCGTCATTTTCGCCGTGCAACACCAGCGTGTTGTGCGGCACATGCGGCATCGCGAAGCGCCCGACCGCAGGCGCGACCAGCACCAGCTTGTGCGCCTGTGGATGCAGATGCTGAGCTGCGCGCGCGGTCACATAGCCGCCGAACGAAAAACCGGAAAGGATCAACGGCAGATGGCCGAACTCGTCGCGAGCATGCTGCACCATCGCCAGCAAGTCCTCGACTTCGCCGTTGCCGCTGTCGAACTCGCCCTCGCTGTTGCCGACGCCGCGAAAGTTAAAGCGCAGCGTGGCGTAGCCCAGCTCGGTGAAGGTCTTCGCCAGCGTCGTGACGATCTTGTGCTCCATCGTGCCGCCCATCGTCGGCAGCGGGTGCGCGACCACGGCGACCGCGGCGGGCTCATGGTCCGGCAGATGCCAGATGCCTTCGAGCCGGCCGGCCGGGCCGGCTAGAGCTATCTTGCGCTGTTCCGGCATCAGATCTTCAGGCGCTCGACCACGCGGCCATTCTTCAGGTGTTCTTCGATGATCTCGTCGAGGTCGCTGTTGTCGACGAAGGTGTACCAGGTGCCCTCGGGATAGACCACGATCACCGGGCCTTCGCCGCAGCGGTCCATGCAGCCGGCGGAGTTGATGCGGATGTTGTTGTGGCGGTTGGAGATGCCGAGTTCCTTCACCTTCTTCTTCATGTAGTCGCGCGCCTGCTGCGAGCCGTGGTTGGCGCAGCAATCCTCGCCGCCTTCGCGCTGGTTGGTGCAGAAGAAGACGTGCTTGTCGAAATAGCTCATCTGAAACTCCGGTTGTTTGGACGGGTGAAATTATACTTTGCGGATGCGCCACAGATGCCACAACAGCAGCAGGGGATACAGCAGCGAGATCGTCTGCGCCAGGCCGTTGTAGTTCAGCAGGTGGCCGTAGTGCCAGTGGTAAATGCTCGCGGCGGAGGCGGGGGTGCTGTCGCCGAGCAGGAAGTTCACGATCACGAAATATCCCGCAGCAATCGAAGCGCCCAGCGAGATCATCGCCGCTCGCGGCGGCCACAGCAGCGCGGACAGCAGCAGCATGCCGAGCAGTATGCCCAGCACGGCTTCGCCGTTGATCCACAGCAGCAGCGCCCATGATTTCAGCAGCAGCGCGGCGGCGACGAATTTCGCCAGCGCGACGATGCTCAGCACCAGCAGCAGCGCGGTCACCACGTTGCGCGGCGCGCGCAGCAAGGTCAGCAGCAGCGTGCCCAGCATCAGCAGGTTCAGCATCACGGCGACGCTCTCCCACATATCGAACGGCGCGGGCGGGAGTGCGACGAAGGGCTGGCGCGCGACTTCGCTGATGAACACATTGCCCAGCATCGGCAGCGAAGGGTTGATCTGGCCAAACATCCATAGCACCAGCAACGCCAGTCCGAAGTCCATCTCCTTGCCGTGATGGAACAGCCGGCTGCGCCAGCGCACCAGCAGCGTGAACACTCGGGTCCAGGAGGCGATGCTGATCGCGAGCAATGCGCCGATCAATGTGCCCGTGCTGTTGGACAGCAGATCCATGTTCGAACTGATACGCCTGGGCAGATACATCTGCAGATATTCCATGCCCGCCGACAACAGCACGCCGGCGGCCAGCGCCAGCGTAACGCTGGCCAGTGCACCGACGCGCGCGCGGAGCGCCAGCGCGACCAGCAGGCCGAGCGGCAGGTAGGAGAGCAGATTGAGTGCCGCGTCGAAGTGGGTGTAGGTCAGCGCCAGCGGCACGGCGAGCACGTCGGCAAAGTTCAGCCCCTGCTTGCGCCAGCCGGTGAATGGCGACAGGCTGGCGTATGCGATGAACAGTGCATAGCCCAGCGCCAGCCAGGTGCGCAGGCGCGCGCGGGTCTCGGTGATGAATAGCTCTCTCATGGGCGGGGGAGTGTTGGCGAAATCGCCAGAGGTGTCAACACGGAAGACGAGCCGCACCCGGGCGCGTGGTAAACTTCGCTCCGAAGCTGGCTAGACAGTCGCCGCGTCCGCAAGGGCGGGGAGGACAACCCGCTCGCGTAAGCGAGCGGGTTGCGGTGTAGGCTAATTTGCGCAAGCAAGTTATGCCGAAGCCAAAGTGCGGGGGAACCCGGACTTTTCTCTCCGTCTGAGGACGGGGAGGAAAGTCCGGGCTCCGCAGAGCAGGATGCCGGTTAATGGCCGGACGCCGTGAGGCGATGGAAAGTGCCACAGAAAATATACCGCCGATGGCTCGGTACTGCTGTCCGCAAGGGGGGCGGCTGGGTACAGGTAAGGTTGAAATGGCGAGGTAAGAGCTCACCGCGCTGGTGGCAACATCAGTGGCAGGGCAAACCCCATCCGGAGCAAGATCAAATAGGCTGACTATGGCGTGGCTCGCGCCGTCAGCGGGTAGATTGCTTGAGCGTCAGGTAACGAAACGCCTAGAGGAATGACTGTCCACGACAGAACCCGGCTTATCGGCCAGCTTCACCTTCTTTTAATCCTGGATGGATTTGTGGGAGCGGCTTCAGCCGCGATTACTTTTTTATTCCCCACGCGGCTTATCGCGGCTGAAGCCGCTCCTACGAGAATCGTGCGCCCTCGTGCTTTAGTAGCCAGCGTTTGATGCCCAGCGCGTCACCCTCCGCATGTTGCATGAATCCCCCCAGTCCGGCCTTGCCGACCACGCGGTGGCAGGGGACGACGATGGGGATGGGATTCGCGCCGCAGGCCTGGCCGACGGCTTGCGCGGCGGAATGCAGTTCGGTCGCCAGTTCTCCGTAGCTGCGCGTCTGCCCGCAGGGGATGTCCAGCATTGCATGCCAGACCTTCTCTCGATGAGCCGTGCCGTGCAGTTCGAGTGGCAGGGTGAAGCGCGAATGAGGATCGTTGAAATAGTGCAGCAGTTGTTCGCACACCTTTGCGGCGAATGCATTCGTTGGCGCTTGCGGCTGTTCCGATGCGGGCAGGAAGTCGATGCCGGTCAATGCGTCTGCCGTGCAGCGTATGCCCAGTATGCCGAATGGCGCTTTCAGTTTTGCTTGGTAGTTCATTACACTCTCCCCCGCGGGTGCGATTCAAAGTGATGTGGATATGGTGTCTGTTGAGCGGACAGTTTCCTTCCCTCTTGCAGGGGGAAGGTTAGGATGGGGTAGGAATGTTCGGGATGGCACATAACGCTTCTACCCCCTCCCTCCCCCTGCAAGGGGGAGGGAGGCCGAAACATAATAGCGCACAAACAAAAACGGGAGCCGAGGCTCCCGTTTTGTTTGCAGCAGAAAAACTGCGCGCAGCTTAGCCGCGTACTGCCAGCTTTTCCTTGATACGTGCCGACTTGCCCGAACGCTCGCGCAGGTAGTACAGCTTGGCGCGACGCACGGCGCCCTTGCGCTTCACTTCGATGCTGGCGATAACAGGCGAGTAGGTCTGGAACGTACGTTCCACGCCTTCGCCGGCGGAGATCTTGCGCACGATGAATGCGGAGTTCAGGCCGCGGTTGCGCTTGGCGATCACCACGCCTTCGTAGGCCTGGACGCGCTTGCGCTCGCCTTCGACCACGTTCACGCTAACGACCACGGTGTCGCCGGGGGAGAAGACCGGGATGGTCTTGCCCAGACGGGCGATTTCTTCCTGCTCCAGTTGTTCGATCAGATTCATTTACTGCTCCTTTAATATCGGGTCTTGTTCCTTCTGGAACTGAGCCAGAAGCCGAGACTCCTCTTTTGTCAAATCGCGTTTGGCCAATAAATCCGGCCTGCGCAACCACGTTCTGCCCAACGACTGCTGAAGCCGCCAGCGCTGTATGTCCGCATGATTGCCGGACAACAATACCGGGGGCACGACTTCACCATTAAACACTTCCGGGCGGGTGTAGTGCGGGCAATCCAGCAGGCCTTGCACGAACGAATCCTGCTCGGCCGAATCGGCATCGCCCAATACGCCGGGCAAATGCCGCACCACACTGTCCACCAACACCATCGCCGCCAATTCGCCACCGGACAACACGTAGTCGCCGATGGAAATTTCGTCGTCCACATACTGGCGGATCAGGCGCTCGTCCACGCCCTCGTATCGTCCTGCCAGCAGTATCAATCCTTCGTCCTGCTGTGCTACCAACTCTTTGACCGCCGCGTGGGTCAGTAATCTGCCTTGCGGCGACATGTACACCACGCGGCTAGTCTTCGCGCCGTTTGCCGCTTGTCGCTGCTTGGCCGCGGTGATCGCGCCAGCCAGCGGCTCGCCCAGCATCACCATTCCGGGGCCGCCGCCGTAGGGGCGATCATCTATGGTGCGGTAGTTGTCGGTTGTGAAGTCTCTCGGATTCCACGTCTTCAACTCGTACTTGCCTTGTTCCGCAGCTCGCCGCGTGATGCCGTATTGCGTCAGCGCATCGAACATCTGCGGAAATAGCGTGATGACGTCGAAAATCATTTCAGATAATCCGCCGACCAAGCCACCCGGATAGTCCGGGTGGCTGTATCCACCTGCTTGATGACGGCATCGACGAACGGGATCAGTATCTCGCCGCTTTCGCCCCTGACGGTCAGCACGTCGTTCGCGCCGGTCTCCAGCAGGTTCGCCACCGTGCCAAGAGGCTCGTTGGCTTCGTTCACCACGGACATGCCGATCAGGTCGGACCAGTAGTACTCGTCCTCGTCCTGCTCCGGCAAACTGCTGCGCGGCACGGCGATCAACTGGCCTTTGAGCCTTTCGGCGGCATTGCGATCCGGGCAATCGGCCAGCAGTGCTGCCAGCGTCTTGTTATGGACTTCGCTTTGTTCGACCTTGATCTCGCGCCACGGGCCATGTTCCTGACCTATCCACCAAGTGTCGTAGTCCAGCAGACTGTCGAGATACTCGGTGAAAGGTTGGATTTTGACCCAGCCGCGGATGCCGTGAGCGGACGCCACGCGCCCCATGATCACCATGGGGTCAGTTGTTTCAGGCGTTGCCACGCTCTGAATTAAGCTACTGCAGCTCCGGCGTTCTTGACCAGCTTGGAAACGGCTTCGCTCAATTGCGCGCCCTTGCTTTGCCAGAAAGTAACGCGTTCCATTTGCAGGCGCACGGCTTCTTGGCCTTCGGTTGCAACTGGATTGTAGAAACCAACGCGCTCGATGAAGCGGCCATCGCGACGATTGCGCGAATCAGCTACCACCACGTTGAAGAACGGACGGTTCTTGGAACCGCCACGGGAAAGACGAATGATTACCATATAAAACCTATTAAAGTTGTTAGCCCAGCGAAAGGGCGCGAATTCTACGACAATTCCGTAGCTTATGGCAAGCGCAAGAAAATCAAGGAGTTTTCCGGGGTTTAGCGTTGCAACAACACTTCGAGCACGAACTTGCTGCCTAGATAGGCCAGCAGCAGCAATACGAAGCCGCTCACCGTCCAGCGTACGGCGGTGCGACCGCGCCAGCCGTAGTAGCGATGACCCCACAGCAGCACGGCGAACACGCCCCAGGAGATGAAGCCGAACAGCACCTTATGATTGAACTGCCAGGCCTGGCCGAAGATCGCTTCGGAGAACAGCACGCCGGAGGCCAGCGTCAGCGTCAGCAATACGAAACCGATGCCTATCATGCGGAACAGCAGCGTCTCCATGGTCAGCAGCGGCGGCAGGTTTTGCAGCACGCGCGGCAGCGTTGCGTGATGCAATCGCTTCTCCACCATCGAGATCAGCACCGCATGCAGCATCGCGATGGTGAACAGACTATAGGCCAGCATCGCGGTGGCGATATGCGCCTTGAACGCCAGCAGTCCGGTGTTTTCCAGTTGGTGCGCAGCCGGAAAAATCTCGGGCAGCAGCACGGTCACTGCGGCCAGTGGCAGCACCAGCGCCTGCAGGCAGCCGACCGGATAGAAGAAGCGCGCCACCCAGTACACCAGCAGCGTCAGCCAGACGATCAGCGCGAGCGCATTGACCATGCTCAGGTTGAATCCGCCGCCGGCGAACATGTCCTGCGCCAGCAGATAGCCCTGTAGCGCCAGCGGCGCCAGCACCCAATGTCCTGCCGCGCCGCGGCTCAGTACGTCGCCCTTGCCGCGCATTTGCGCCTGCCAGAAATAGACCGCGAGCACGCTGTAGCCGGTGAAAGCCAGCCAGGAAAGGAGAACGTTAGACATTTTTTGCCGGGATGTTTTAGACTTCGCGGATTCTACACCATACGCATTAACATACCCACATGCTGGACAACCTGACGCAACGCCTATCCGGCGTCATCAAAAATCTGCGCGGCCAAGCGCGCCTCACCGAGAGCAACATCCAGGACGCGCTGCGCGAAGTGCGCATGGCGCTGCTCGAAGCCGACGTTGCGCTGCCGGTGGTCAAGGACTTCATCGCCCAGGTCAAGGAAGCCGCGCTCGGGCAAGAGGTCATCGGCAACCTGAATCCGGGGCAGGCGCTGATCGGCGTGGTGCACCGCGAACTCACCAAGCTGATGGGCGAGCACAACGATGCGCTCAATCTCGCGACCACCCCGCCCGCCGTGATCCTGATGGCCGGTTTGCAAGGCGCGGGTAAAACCACCACCAGCGGCAAATTGGCCAAGCTGCTGCGCGACCAGCAGAAAAAGAAGGTATTGCTGGTCAGTTGCGACGTGTATCGCCCGGCCGCTATCGAGCAGTTGCGCACGCTGGCGCAGCAACTGGAGATCGACTTCTTCGCCTCCGACATCAGCCAGAAGCCGCAGGACATCGCGCTGGCGGCGCACGACTATGCGAAGCGGCATTATCACGATGTGCTGATCGTCGACACCGCCGGTCGTCTGGCTATCGACGAAGCGATGATGGAGGAAATCAAGCAACTGCACGCCGCGCTGAAACCCATCGAGACGTTGTTCGTCGTCGATGCGATGACCGGCCAGGATGCAGTGAACACCGCCAAGGCGTTCGGCGAAGCGCTGCCGCTGACCGGCGTGATTCTCACCAAGCTGGACGGCGATGCGCGCGGCGGTGCGGCGCTGTCGGTGCGCCAGATCACCGGCAAGCCGATCAAGTTCGTCGGCGTCAGCGAAAAGCCGAACGGCCTCGAAGCCTTCCACCCCGAGCGCATGGCTTCGCGCGTGCTGGGCATGGGCGACGTGCTGTCGCTGCTCGAAGAAGCGCAGCGCGGCGTGGACATCGTCGAGGCGGAGAAGCTCGCGAAGAAGGTGCAAAGCGGCAAGGGCTTCGACCTGAACGACTTCAAGATGCAGATCGTGCAGATGAAGAAGATGGGCGGCATGTCCGCGCTGATGGACAAGCTGCCCGCGCAACTCAGCCAGGCCGCCGCCGGCGCAAAAGTGGACGACAAGCAAATCAGCCGCATCGAGGGCATCATCAACTCGATGACCCCGCTGGAGCGCACCAAGCCCGAGCTCATCAAGGCTAGTCGCAAGCGCCGCATCGCCATGGGTGCGGGCGTGCAGGTGATGCACGTCAACCAGTTGCTCAACCAGTTCGAACAGACCCAGAAGATGATGAAAATGTTCAGCAAGGGCGGCGGCATGGCCAAGATGATGCGCGGCATGGCCGGCAAAATTCCTGGCATGGGGCGCTAGCTAACAACTCACGACTTACGACTGCATTATGACTATCAAAGCCATCATATTTGACGTGGACGGCACGCTGGCCGATACCGAAGACGGTCACCGCCTTTCCTTTAATAAGGCGTTCGCAGAAAACGGTCTGGACTGGAACTGGGATGTCGCGCTGTACGACAAGCTGCTGAAAGTGACCGGCGGCAAGGAGCGCATCAAGTATTTCGTCGAGACCTGTCTGCCTGACTTCGACAAGCCCGCCGATTACGACGACTTCGTGAAGAACCTGCATCTGGTGAAGACCGGCCATTACAACGCGATGCTGCGCGCAGGCGGCATCCCGCTGCGTCCCGGCATCAAGCAACTGATTCAGGACGCGCATGCCGCCGGCATCACGCTGGCCATCGCCACCACGACCACACCGGAGAATGTGTCCACGCTGCTCGAAGTCGGCCTCGGCCAAGACTGGCAGAAGCACTTCGCCGCCTTGGGCTGCGGCGACATCGTCCCGCACAAGAAGCCAGCGCCGGACATCTACTTCTGGGTGTTGGAAAAACTGGGCCTGCCCGCCGCCGACTGCATCGCGCTGGAAGATTCCGAAAACGGCCTGCGCTCCAGCCTCGCGGCGGGCATCAGGACCTATGTCACGCTGAACCACTACACGCGCCATCACGATTTCTCCGGCGCGTCCGGCGTATTCGACGACCTGAGCGACTTGGCCGGTTTCTACAGCAAGACCGGTCTGCCGCTTCCCAAACCGTAAATTTCTGTTTAGGATTCGATTGCCGTGGGGGTGTAGCTCAGTTGGGAGAGCGTCTGGTTCGCAATCAGAAGGTCGTCAGTTCGATCCTGATCACCTCCACCATCAAACAAAAGCCGGATGTCCGCCGGCTTTTTGTTGCCCGCCGGAGGCTAGACTGCCTATTGTCGTCACCAGAACATGTCGTCGCCAAAATGGCGACAGTGGTACACTGGTCGCCCAAGTTATTTCTGGAGTTGAAAAATGGGAACCGCCATTGCCAAGCAAGATCGTATCGGCGCTCGGGTTCCGCATGAGGTCTACGAAACGCTGTGCCGTGCCGCCGAACTCTCGGGCGCGACAGTCAATCAGTTTCTGGTGCAGGCCGCATTGAAGGAGGCGCAGACTGTCATTGAGCGTGAGGACGTGATTCGTCTATCGTCCCGCGACTGGAACTGGATGCTCGACCTCATGGAAAACCCGGGCAAGCCCAACGCCAAACTGAAGGCTGCCATGAAGCGTTACCAGAAGGCCAAGCGAGACGATGCAGATACAGCCTTTAACTGGAAACCATGACAGGCAGGGCTTCGACTGCGGCCGCCGGGAACTGAACGACTGGTTGCAGCAGGTCGCCCGCCAGCATCAGGACAAAGGACTGTCCAAAACCTTCGTCGCCATCCGCGAGGAAGAACCTGAGCTCATCTGCGGCTACTACGCGCTGACGCTGGCCGAACTCGACAGCCGCCATTTGCCGGACGCCTGGCGCAAAAAGCTGCCGCGCCGCATTCCCGGCGTGCGGCTGGGACGGCTGGCCGTGGATAAGACGTTTCAGGGAAAAGGTCTGGGCGAGTTGCTGCTGGTCGATGCGCTGATGCGTACGCGGCGCATCGCCATCGAGGCGGGCGGTATCGGCCTGTTCGTCGATGCCATTGATGCGCAGGCGGCAACTTACTACCAGCGCTTTGGCTTCGAGGCCATGCCGGACAATCCCTTATTGTTGTTTTTGTCTGCCGCAGCAATCGGTTCGTGAAGGAGATACGACGTTGAGCATGAACGAAGCGAACACCTGCTTTCACTTGATAAATCCACAACTTTGTGGCCAAAGGTTATGTCGGCCTCGACCGGATCACGCTGGAAACCATACTAACCCCGACACCCGTTGAACCCACCGGACCGAAAGGCCGCCGCCGCACTCGAAGAGGCGGCAGTTATTAAGCAATACTTAACAACTGCTGCCGATGGCAAAAGCTATCAGGTTAAGCACTACAATCTTCAGGCGATCATGGGCAAGGATTGACGAATTCATGAGCGCCCCTGCGCAAGATGCAGCACTGCATGCCTTATGCGAGCAACTGAGAAATATCCGCCAACAAGCCGAAATCATGGGCCTATTCATCGGCGACCGCGAATTGCTGGATTGCGCGCACTGCGGCCTGCTGGAAGATGTGCTGATTGGTGGCCGACTGGTCACCTATCAAGCCGGCGCGGTGGATGCCGCCGACTCCGGTCTGCGCTTTGCCGCTGCGGACGATGATAATTTTGTCTGCCCGCAATGTGGGGCGGTGATAGCGGGGGCATTTTTTGTCTGAGCGCGATGTGCTCATGGGGCGGCAAACCGAAAATCCCCGCTTGATTGCGTTGCTGGAGCTGCACGGCATCTGCGTTTGGGCCGCAGCCGCTGTTTCGCCCAAGGTGAACCTAACCGCCCGTTTCGGTTAGAATGCCGCCTTCGAATTCGAACCAACCGTAAGGACTACATCATGTATCAAATCGCTCCGAGCATCCTTTCCGCCAATTTTGCCAAGCTGGGCGAGGAAGTCGATAACGTTCTCGCCTCCGGCGCGGACATCGTGCACTTCGACGTGATGGACAACCATTACGTGCCCAACCTGACCATCGGCCCATTGGTGTGCGAGGCGCTGCGCAAGCATGGCGTGACTGCTCCGATCGACGTGCATCTGATGGTCAAGCCGGTGGATCGCATCATTCCCGATTTCGCCAAGGCGGGCGCGACTTACATCACTTTCCACCCGGAAGCATCCGAGCACGTCGACCGCACCATCGGCCTGATCAAGGAATTGGGTTGCAAGGCTGGTCTGGTGTTCAACCCGGCTACTCCGTTGGATATTCTGGAATACACGCTGCCGAAGTTGGACATGGTGTTGCTGATGTCGGTGAACCCCGGCTTCGGCGGCCAGAAGTTTATCCCGCATGTGCTGGACAAGGCGCGCAAGGTGCGCGCGATGATAGACGCGGGCGGCTATAACTGCCGTCTGGAAATCGACGGCGGCGTGGGCCCGGCGAACATCAAGGAAGTGGCCGAGGCTGGCGTGGATACTTTCGTTGCCGGTTCCGCTGTGTTCGGCAAGTACAACGCCAACGACAAGAATCACTACGACACCATCATCGGCGAGCTGCGCGCCGAGCTGGCTAAAGTCAAGGCCTGATAATCATGCGCGCCGGTGCATACGCGTTGCTGCTGGCGGCCTTCGGGCTGTCCGGTTGCGATCGTCTCACCGGCGAAGCCGACCGGAAGACCTACGATGCGGAGGCGATAGGCTATGCCTGTCGCGTCTCGCTCAAGGTGCCGGAAGACTGCATGCAGGAGAACGATGGTCACAGTCCGACATCGATACTGGTTGGCTGGAAAAAGGCCAACAAGGACATCGAAGACAATGTGATCGATCCTTCGATGGGGAAGAATAGTCAGGAGGCGGCGCTTGCGATGAGCGCGCCCGCAGCCGCCGAAACTGCCGCATCGGAAGTTCCCTCCGCGGCAACCAAGCCTCACAAAGTGGAAACACACTGACATGACACTGCAAACCCGCTTCACTCTGCCGCTGAATGTCAAAGCTATCGTTGTCGATCTCGACGGCACGATGCTGCACACCGCGCCTGAACTTTGCGAAGCTGCCAACCGCATGCTGCGCGACATGGACTATGCGTCGGTGTCGCAGGAGTTGCTGGCCAGCTACATCGGCAACGGTATCTCCTGGTTGGTTAAGCGCGCGTTGACCGGCGAGATGCATGCCACGCCGGATGTCGCGCTCTACGATCATGCGCTGCCGATCTTCGAGAAGCACTACACCGAGCTGCTGCTGCAGAGCCGGCCGTTCGGAGGTGTGATCGAAGGGCTGGATGCGATGAAGGCCGCCGGCTTCCGGTTGGGTTGCATCACCAACAAGGTGGAGCGATACACGCTGCCGTTGCTGGCAGGAACAGGGCTGGCGAAGTATTTCGAGATCGTGCTGGCGGGCGATACGTTGCCGGAGAAGAAGCCGCATCCGTTGCCGCTGCTGCATGCCGCGAAGTTCTTCAATGTGCCGGTCGAGCAACTGCTGCTGATCGGCGATTCGCTGAGCGACACGGTCGCCGCGCGCGCCGCCGGTTGCCCGGTGATCTGTGTGCCTTACGGCTACAACCATGGCGAACCGGTCGAGACGCTGGATCTGGATGCGGTGATCGCCGACCTGCCTGCCGCATTAAAACTCATCAAGCTTGCATAACATGAAATTGAATAACCTCCCCAGTTGGCGATGGCGCTGAAGCATTTGTAGGTCGGATGAGCGTAGCGTTATCCGACAATTTTGCGTCAGGTCTGTCGGATAACGCGATGAAACCGCTCATCCGACCTACACCACCACGGAGGTTTTTCATGTTGTCCCCGATTACCGAACAAGAATTTAACGCGCTGGCCGAACAAGGCTATAACCGGATCCCGCTGGTCGCCGAGACCTTCGCCGACCTCGACACGCCGCTGTCGCTGTACCTCAAGCTCGCCAACAAGCCTTTCTCCTACCTGCTGGAATCGGTGCAGGGCGGTGAGCGTTTTGGTCGCTATTCCTTCATCGGCCTGCCCGCCGATGCGCGCATCACGGTGCGCGGCAAGCAGGTCACGCTGACGCATGGCGACGCCGAGACTACGCACGAGGTGGAGAATCCGCTCGACTACATCAGCGAATACCAGTCGCGCTTCCACGTTGCTCCCTTGCCGAACCTGCCGCGCTTCACCGGCGGACTGGCCGGCTACTTCGGCTATGACACGGTGCGCTATATCGAGCCGCGCTTGGCGAAGACCATGAAGCCGGACACGCTCGGTACGCCCGACATCCTGTTGATGCTCACCGAGCAGCTCGCGGTGATCGATAACCTGTCCGGCAAGCTCACTTTCATTGTCTACGCCGATCCCGCGCATGACGACGCCTATGCGCTGGCGCGCGAGCGCTTGCGCGAACTGATCGGCCTGATGCGTCTGCCGGTGCATATCCCGCACGCCCCGGCGATGCATGGCGGCGAGGCCAAGTCCGAATTCGGCGAGGCTGCATTCAAGGCCGCAGTCGAGAAGGCCAAGCAATACATCTTCGACGGCGACATCATGCAGGTGGTGCTTTCCCAGTGCATGTCGCAGCCGTTCCCGGCAGATCCGCTGTCGCTGTACCGCGCGCTGCGCAGCATCAATCCCTCGCCCTACATGTTCTATTACGACATGGGCGACCATCACGTCGTCGGCTCGTCGCCGGAAATTCTCGCGCGGCTGGAAGGCGACACCGTCACCGTGCGCCCCATCGCCGGCACGCGCCCGCGCGGCAAGACGCCGCAGCAGGATGTCGAATTCGAAAAAGACCTACTGGCCGACCCCAAGGAACTAGCCGAACACCTGATGCTGATCGACCTCGGTCGCAACGACATCGGCCGCGTCGCGCAGAACGGCACGGTCAAGCTCACCGACAAGATGATCATCGAGCGCTATTCGCACGTGATGCACATCGTCTCCAACGTCGATGCGAAACTCAAACCCGGCCTGAACGCGATGGACGTGCTCAAGGCCACGTTCCCCGCCGGCACGGTGTCGGGTGCAGCCAAGGTGCGCGCGATGGAGATCATCGACGAACTGGAGCCATCCAAGCGCGGCATCTACGCCGGCGCGGTCGGCTACCTCGGCTTCAACGGCGACATGGACGTCGCCATCGCGCTGCGCACCGCCGTGGTGAAGGACAACATGCTGTACGTGCAGGCGGGCGCCGGCATCGTCGCCGACTCGGTGCCGGACAGCGAATGGATGGAGACGCAGAACAAGGCGCGCGCCGTGCTCCGTGCCGCGGAGATGGTGCTGGACGGGCTGGATGCAGAGGCGCATCGTTAAGCTAGCGCCTGAATGAAATCTAACTGCCCATCGAGTCTGCGTAGGGCGGAAAAGCGTAGCGCCTTCCGCCGTATGTTTGGTGACTTGAATGATGTATTTACATTCGGTGGATAACGCTACGCTCATCCGCCCTACCGAAAAACAATTATGTTGCGTCTGACCGAAATTAAACTGCCCATCGAGCATCCCGAGGGCGAAATCGAAGCCGCCATTCTGAAGAGGCTGGGCATTCCTGCTGGAGACCTGCTCGGCCATGTCGTGTTCAAGCGCGGCGTCGATGCGCGCAAGAAGAACGGCATCCTGTTTGCCTACACACTGGATGTGGCGCTACGCGACGAAGCCGCCGTACTGGCGCGCTTCGGCAAAGATCCGCACGTCAAGATCACCCCCGACACCGCCTACCACTTCGTCACGCACGCTCCTTCGGGTTTCTTTTCGAAGGTGGAGCAAGGCGGCGACGAGCGAGCGACGCAGACAGTGCAATCGGCACGGCAAGGAGTGAGCGAGGAAGCCAACACAGCTCCGCCGATGAAAAGGAATCCGGAGCGTCCGGTGGTGATCGGCATGGGGCCTGCCGGACTGTTCGCCGGGCTGCTGCTCGCGCAGATGGGCTTCAAGCCGTTGATCCTCGAACGCGGCAAGGCTGTTCGTGAAAGAACGAAAGACACCTGGGGGCTGTGGCGGCAGGGCAAGCTCGATCCCGAATCCAACGTGCAGTTCGGCGAGGGCGGGGCGGGCACGTTCTCCGACGGCAAGCTGTACAGCCAGATCAAGGACCCGCGCCATCTTGGCCGCAAGGTGCTGACCGAGTTCGTCCGGGCGGGCGCACCGGAAGAGATCATGTACGAGAGCCATCCGCACATCGGCACTTTCCGCCTGGTCGGCATGGTCGAGAAGATGCGCGAGAACATCATCGCGCTGGGCGGCGAGATACGCTTCCAGAGCCGCGTGGACGACATCGAGATCGAGAACGGTCAAGTATGTGGCGTGAAGCTCACCAGCGGCGAACGCATCGCGACGAACCATCTGGTGCTGGCGATAGGCCACAGCGCGCGCGACACCTTCGAGATGTTGCACAAGCGCGGCGTGTATCTGGAGGCCAAGCCTTTCTCCGTCGGCTTCCGCATCGAGCATCCGCAGTCGCTGATCGACCGCGCGCGCTACGGCAGCAACGCGGGCAACCCGCTGCTGGGCGCGGCGGACTACAAGCTGGTGCATCACGCCGCCAACGGCCGCGCGGTATACAGCTTCTGCATGTGCCCCGGCGGCACGGTGGTCGCCGCGACCTCGGAACCGGGGCGCGTGGTCACCAACGGCATGAGCCAGTATTCGCGCAACGAGCGCAACGCGAACAGCGGCATCGTCGTGAATATCTCGCCGGAGCAAGATTATCCGGGCGACCCGCTGGCCGGCGTCGAATTCCAGCGCCGCTGGGAATCGCGCGCGTTCGAACTGGGCGGCGGCACTTATCAGGCACCGGGGCAGTTGGTCGGCGATTTCCTCGAGGGCAAGCCGTCGAGCAACTTTGGCGAAGTTCAGCCGTCGTATACGCCGGGCGTGCACCTGACCGACCTGTCCACCGCGCTGCCGGACTATGCGATCGAAGCCATCCGCGAGGCGTTGCCCGCATTCGCGAAACAGATACACGGCTTCGACATGAAGGACGCGGTGCTGACCGGCGTCGAGACGCGCACCTCATCGCCGGTGCGCATCAGGCGCAACGACGAAGACCTGCAGAGCCTGAACACACGCGGCCTGTACCCGGCCGGCGAAGGCGCGGGCTACGCCGGTGGCATCCTGTCCGCTGCGGTGGACGGCATCAAGGTTGCCGAGGCGGTGGCGTTGAGTATGATGCAGACGAAGAACTGAGACTGGAGCAAAACATGCTTTTGATGATCGACAATTACGACTCCTTCACCTACAACCTGGTGCAGTATTTCGCCGAACTCGGCGCGGATGTGGTGGTACACCGCAACGACGAGATCACGGTGGAGCAGATCGAGAAACTGAACCCGCAGCACATCGTCGTCTCGCCCGGCCCTTGCACGCCGACCGAGGCGGGCATTTCGGTCGCGGCGATCAAGCACTTCGCTGGGAAAATTCCGCTGCTGGGCGTGTGTCTCGGCCACCAGAGCATCGGTCAGGCGTTTGGCGGCAAGATCATTCACGCGAAGACGCTGATGCACGGCAAGACCTCGCTGATCCATCACCACAGCAACAGCGTGTTCACCGGCCTGCCGAACCCGTTCACCGCGACGCGCTACCATTCGTTGGTGATCGAGCGCGAAACTATGCCGGATTGTCTGGAGGTCACCGCGTGGACCGACGACGGCGAGATCATGGGCGTGCGCCACAAGACGCTGGCGGTACACGGCGTGCAGTTCCATCCCGAATCGATCCTGACCGAACACGGTCACGATATGTTGAAGAACTTCCTGGAGGGCAAGCCATGAAACCTCAAGACGCACTGAAGCGCATCATCGAACACCGCGAGATATTCCACGACGAGATGGTGTCGCTGATGCGACAGATCATGGGCGGCGAAGTCACACCGGTGATGATCGCGGCGATCATCACCGGATTGCGCGTGAAGAAAGAGACCATAGGCGAGATCGCCGGCGCGGCGACGGTGATGCGCGAGCTCTCGACCAAGGTCGATATGGCCGACGACGACAGGCTGGTGGACACCTGCGGCACCGGTGGCGACGGTGCGCACACCTTCAATATCTCCACCGCGTCGGCTTTCGTCGCGGCGGCGGCGGGCGCGAAGATCGCCAAGCACGGCGGCCGTTCGGTGTCGTCGCAATCCGGCAGCGCGGACGTGCTGGAGGCGCTGGGAGTGAACATCAATCTGACGCCGGAACAGACCGTGCGCTGCATAGCCGAAGTCGGTTTCGGCTTCATGTTCGCACCGAACTACCACAGTGCGATGAAGCATGCCGCGCCGGTGCGCAAGGAGCTCGGTATACGCACGCTGTTCAACATCCTCGGTCCGCTGACCAATCCGGCCGGCGCGAAGCAGCAACTGATGGGTGTGTTCCATCCCGATCTGGTCGGCATACAGGCTCGCGTACTTCAGCGCTTGGGCAGCAAACGCGTGATGGTGGTGCATGGCGAGGATGGTCTGGACGAGATCACCATCACTGGCAATACTCAGGTCGCCGAACTTAAGAACGGCGAGGTGCATGAGTACACCATTCACCCCGGGGAGTTCGGCCTCTCCACCGCGACGCTGGAAGACCTCAACGCGACCAGCGTACAGGCGTCGCGCGACATGATCCTCGACGTGCTCGACAATCAGCCCGGCCCGGCGCTGGACATCGTGCTGCTGAACGCGGGCGCGACGATCTACCTTGCCGGTCTCGCCGACACGCTGGAGAGCGGCGTCGGCAAGGCTGCCGAAGTGATCGCCAGCGGCGCGGCCAGAGACAAGCTGGCGCAGCTGGTCAGGGTCAGCAACGTCCAATCCTGAAATACTCCATGCCCCGTGGTCTCCGTCCAGCATAACTTTCCGCCCATCACGGGCGAGGACAGCGCCGACATCCAGCGCTGGCTGGCCGCGTTGTCCGACGTCTATGCGCCGGAGGAGATCGTCCTGATCCGGCGCGCATGCGAATTCGCCGCACCGCTGTATCACGGCCAATCCGCTATTGCCGGCGCACCGCTGTTGCCGCATGCGCTCGGTTCCGCTGGCATCCTGATCGGGCTGCATCTGGACCACGAGACCATCGCAGCCGCGGTGTTGCATGCAGTTCCCGATTTCATCGAAGACTGGAAAGAAGTGCTGGCCGAACGATTCGGCGGCAATGTCACCGCGCTGGTCGATGGCATCTCGCGCATGGAGCGCATCCGTCTGTTCAGCGAGGTGCGCGTCACTGCCGACAAGGACGAGGCCGCGCAACAGGTCGAGAGCCTGCGCAAGATGCTGCTGGCGATGGTCGAGGACATCCGCGTCGTGCTGATCAAGCTCGCCGAGCGCACCCAGACGCTGCGCAGTTTGTCCGGCGCGGATGCCGCCCTGCAGCAGCGCATCGCGCCGGAGACCTACAGCATCTTCGCGCCGCTGGCGAACCGGCTGGGCGTGTGGCAACTCAAGTGGGAGCTGGAAGACCTGTCGGTGCGCTATCTGGAGCCGGTGCTGTACAAGCAGGTCGCGAAGCTGCTCGACGAGCGCCGCGTGGATCGCGAGCGCTACATCGCCGACGTGATCGACCGGCTGCGACAAGCCTTGCTCGATGCCGGCATCGCGGGCGAAGTGACCGGCCGACCCAAACATATCCACAGCATCATCAACAAGATGAAGCGCAAGCAGATCGCGTTCGGCGATCTCTACGACGTGCGCGCGGTGCGCATCATGGTCGAGAATATCCAGGACTGCTATGCGGCGCTCTCTGTCGTACACGAACTGTGGCCCGCGATCTCCAGCGAATTCGACGACTACATCGCCAACCCCAAGCCCAACGGTTACCGCTCGCTGCACACCGCGGTGACCGGCCCGCGCGGGCTCGCGGTCGAAGTGCAGATACGCACGCAGGACATGCATCACGATTCCGAGCTTGGCGTCGCCGCGCACTGGCGCTACAAGGAGAACAAGAAATCCGACGCCGGTTTCGACGAGAAGATCGCCTGGCTGCGCCAGATCCTCGCGTGGAAGGCGGAACTGGCCGACAGCGGCAACCTGCAGGAACAATTCCGCAATGAGCTGTTGCAGGACCGCGTCTATGTGTTCACGCCGCAGGGCAAGGTGATCGACCTGCCCCGCGGCGCGACGCCGGTGGACTTCGCCTACATCCTGCACACCGACCTCGGCCACCGCACGCGCGGTGCGAAAGTGGACGGCAACATCGTGCCGCTGAAATATCAATTGCAGAATGGCCAGCGCGTGGAGATCCTGACCACGAAGCAGGGCGCGCCGAGCCGCGACTGGCTTTCGCCGCAGCAGGGCTATTTGAAGAGTGCGCGGGCTCGCGCCAAGGTGCGCCACTGGTTCAAGACGCAGAACCTCGACGACAGCATCGCGCAGGGCCGCTTGCTGCTCGACCGAGAATTGCAACGGCTGGGTGTGACTGCGGTCAATCAGGAAAAGGTCGCGCAGCGATTGAACTTCCACAAGCTGGACGAATTGCTCACGGCACTCGGGCGCGGCGACATCACCACGCGCCGCGTCGGGCTCGCGATCCAGCAGGGAGTCCCGGCGAAAGTCGAGATCGCCGCGCCGGCCGCAGCGCGCAAGCCGGCTGCGCCGCGCGCCTCGTCGACCGGCGTGCTGGTCGCAGGCGTGGACAATCTGATGATCAGGATGGCGATGTGCTGCAAGCCGGAAAAGCCGGACGCGATCACCGGCTATGTCACCCGCGACCGTGGCATCACCATCCACCGCAAGGACTGCGCTTTCATGCAGCGCGTGCCCGAAGACAAGCGAGACCGCATGCTGGATGCGGAGTGGGTGTAGCGGGGAGTCTGTTCAGGTGTCGGCGCGATTCACATTGCTGAAACAATCGAGTCTCATAATGCAGACGTTGGCAGCAAGACCTCCCTGAGCCAACTCTCTCCTTCGATCGGCATCCTCTTGGGTGCCGATTTTTTTCGCCTGCCGGATGCCGTGCCGCTCGTCAGGCCGGCTGGAACCGCAGTTCGCCGGCGGGGGGCAGCGCCGTCGCCATTGCCTGCTCCAGGTTGTCTTCGACCAGCGCGACGAGGCTCTTGTCCAGCCGCTTTTCGTTCGCCAGTTCCTTGAGCAGCCCCAGCACCTTGTCCGCCGGCCAGCCGGCGCGGTAAGGGCGATCCTGCGCCATCGCCTGGAAGATGTCCGCGACGCGCAGGATGCGGGCCTCGATGGACAGGTCTTTCTCGTGGACATGGAAGGGATAGCCTTTGCCGCCGGGCTCCTCGTGATGGTACGCGGCCCACAGCGCGATTTCCTCGAATCCGGCGATGCTGCGCAGGATCTGGTAGGTCTCGAAACTGTGGGTGTTCATCACCAGTCTTTCGTGAGTGTCCAGCTTGCCGGGCTTGTCGAGTATCTCGTCCGGGATGCGTAGCTTGCCGAGATCGTGCAGCAGGCCGGCTAGTTCGAGTTTGTCGCAGTTCTCGCGGCTGACGCCTGCGCGTTCAGCGAGGAAGCGCGCGAGCCGCGCCACGCCCAGCGAATGGTAGGCGGTGAACGGGCTCTTGGCATCGACAATGTGCGAGAAGATCACCGACAGTTGTTTCAACTCGCCGAACGTGGGCTGGTAGCTGGTGCCGTGCGACAGCAGGTCGTGCTGGTAATTCTGGATAGAGCGCGGCTCCAGCAGCAACCAGAAGGCTTCGGCTGCGGAGGCCTCAAGAAAGATGTCCACCAGCTCCGGCGAGAAGTAGCTGCCGGCATTGGCGCGGATATGCTCGCGTACTTCTCCCACATGGTCGAACAATCCGCTGCCGTAGTAAGGAGCGGCCAGCGCGTCGACGCGATCCACCAGAAAAATCAGGTTGGCTTCTTGCGCCTGCTGCGCGGTCACTTCGGAGGCGGGCAGCGTGGCCAGTTTGTCCCAGCGGGTGTGGTGGTAGCGTACCGGAATCGCCATTCGCGACAGCGGTGTGAATTCGCGCAGCAGCTTGTAACCCAGCTCGGCATGCACCTGAGACCACTCCCAGTCGAACTGGGCAACCAGTTGGTGATGCGTCTGTGTCGTCGAGACGCCGATGTCGTGCAGCATGCCCAGATCGAACAGGAATGTCGTCTCCGTTTCGTTCAGTCCCATCAGCTTGCCGCACTCGGACGCCATGACGCCGACGCGTTTGCCGTGGGCGACATCGTCAACCCCGACCAAGTCGAGCGCATCGGACAGCGCGTAGATGACGTGACGCAGGTCGGACTGGAAAGACGGGTTGGCCATGGGCGTAATCTCGTTCGTCGGGTTGCGAGAAAGGCATTCTAGCGGAGCAAGTCGCGCAATGGGGTCAAGACCTCATCGGACATCCCGCAATGCGTTCAACATGCTCGCGACTGTTGGATAGCGCAGCCTGACCCGTAGTTCAACTTTCATGCGCCGGTTGAGCAATCGCCGCGACTCGCTCATGAACGACCACAGTGCGGGCGATACGCTGCGTTCGACTTCCGCGCGCGGCAGGCGCGAAGGTCGCGGCAGTTTGTATGCGTCCGCCGTCGCATCGAAGTAGTCGCCCATCTTTAGTTCGCTGTCATCGCTGGCGTGGTACACGCGATTCGGCTTGCCCAGATGCAGCGCCGCCGTCGCAATGCGAGCGAGGTCGTTGGCGTGGATGTGGTTGGTGTAACTGTCTTCTTCCGCGCAGATCGCAGGTGTGCCGCTGCGCAGGCGTTCCAGCGGCAGCCGGTTTTCGGCGTAGATGCCGGGGACGCGCAGGATGGATGCGTTCACCCGGTTGCGTATTGCCCACTCGCGTATCCGGCGCTCGGCGTTCGCGCGCAACTGCCCGCGAACCGTTTGCGGATGTGGTGGGCGCGTCTCGCTCACGGGCGCGCCGCCGCAATCGCCGTACACGCCGCTTGTGCTGATATAGACCAAGTGCTTGGGCAGTGTGCCGAGCGACAGGGCGGCGAGCAGATTGCGGGTGCGGAAGTCTGTCGTTCCGCGGCCTGCGGCGGGCGGTGCAAAATGCAGCACTGCATCGGCCAGCCCGGCGATGCGCGCGAGGCTGGCGCGGTCGTCGAGGTCGCCTGCCAGCGGGATCGCCCCCTTTGCGCGCCATTCCGCATGCCGCGCGGGATTGCGCAGCAGCGCATACACGCGGTAATGCGGGAGCAGCAGGGGGAGGGCGCGCAGCGCGACATCGCCGCAGCCTATTATGAGCAGGCGTTTCATGGCGCGATTATGCGTTAAAATCCTGCGCCTTTTAATTTCCTTAATTCCGATTCCAGCCATGACGTTCAACGCTACCATCCAGCCGAGCAAACACAGCTTCCCCATCGAGGAGGGCGAGACCATACTCGATGCCGCACTGAAACACGGCTGCAACCTGCCCTACAGCTGCCGCAACGGCGCGTGCGGCGTGTGCAAGGGCAAGGTGATGCAGGGCGAGGTCGAACACGGCAACTATCAGGCTCATGCGCTCAGCGATGCCGACAAGGCCGCGGGCATGGCGCTGTTCTGCTGCGCGAAGCCGTTGTCGGACCTGGTCATCGAGAGTCACGAAGTCGTTGCGACCCAGGATATCCAGATCAAGACCATGCCCTGCCGCGTGGACAAGATGGAGAAGGTCGCGCCGGACGTGATGGTGCTGAAGCTCAAGCTGCCGACCAACGAGCGCCTGCAGTTCCTTGCCGGGCAATACATCGACATCCTGCTGAAGGACCAGAAGCCGCGCAGCTTCTCGCTGGCAAATGCGCCGCACCTCGACGAATATCTGGAATTGCACATCCGCAACATTGCCGGCGGTGCGTTCACCCAGCATGTGTTCAACGAGATGAAGGAGCGCGACATCCTGCGCTTCAAGGGCCCGCTGGGCAGCTTCTTCCTGCACGAAAACTCGGACAAGCCCATCCTCTTCGTTGCCAGCGGAACCGGCTTCGCGCCGGTCAAAGCTATCATCGAGCATGCGCTGTATATCGGCCTCAAGCGCCCGATGCACTTCTACTGGGGCGCGCGCAAACTGTCCGACCTGTACATGCTGGACATGGCGCGCGAGTGGGAAAGCAGCGGCATCAAGTTCACCCCGGTGCTGTCCGAACCGGATGCGACGGATAACTGGCAGGGGCGCACCGGCTTCGTGCATCACGCGGTGATGGAGGACTATGCCGACCTGTCCAGTCACGAGGCTTACGTCTGCGGCGCACCGGTGGTCGTCGAAGCCGCGCACCGCGACTTCACTACCCAGCGCGGTTTGCCGAACGACGCGTTCTACTCGGATGCGTTTACGTTTGCGCCCAAGGTCTAATCTCTAAACCGGACAAGCTGGAAATGTAGGTCGGGCTCTGCCCGACCGCTATCGGCCCACGTTTACCAACTCCATCGCTTGTTGATAGTGGCCGGAGGCTTCCGACTGTTTGCCGAGTTTTTCGGCGAGTTGCGCGAGCGCGGTATAGGCGTCATGGCTGGGAGAGACGCTGATGCTGGCGTCCAGATAGTTTTGCGCCTTGCCCCACAGTCCCTGATGCAGGCACAGTTTGCCGAGTGCGAGCAGCAGGCCGGCGTCGTCCTTGTGCTGGCTCAGCCATTTCTCGGCTTGTTCGATCTTCGCGATCGCATCGCGGGAGGGGTACTCGTCGTCGCCGCGGCAATCGCCGTATAGGGTGACCAGTTCGCTGTCCCATTGCGCGTTCAGGCTGTCGGCCAGCAATTGCTGCGCGAGCGGGCAGCCGCCCATGCTTATCAATGCGCGCGCGGCGGCGGAGGCGACCTTGCTGCGCCGCTTCAGTTCGCTGGGCAGATGTTTCAGGCAGGCGGTCAGCCCGGCCAGATCTTCCTGTTGTTTGATCTTCTCCAGCCAGGCCTGCTGGCGCAGTTGCGCGGCCAGGGTGACGTCGATTGCTTCGCGTTTCTCCAACTGGTCGAGTACGTTCAGCACCTCGTCCCAGTTGCCCGCTTGCTGCTGCGCTTTCAACTCCAGCGACAGCGCGCCGACATGACCTTTGACTCCGTCGGCGCGCAATTGCTGCAGCGCGTGCAGCGCGGCGCGCGGGTCGTGCTGGTCGAGCATGAACTTGGTGGTCGCCAGCAAACGCATCGTGGAATCGCCGGACGATTTGTCTTCGGCGGCAGAGAGGTAGGCGTCGCGCTTCTCGTATTCGCGCAGTTCGTGGGCGCTACGCGCCGCGATGATGGGGTGCAGCGCGGAGGTGTCGCCCAGCTCCATCGCGCGTGCGGCAGCCCTCTCCGCTGCGGCGTAGCGGCCCTCGAAGAATGCGTTGAGCGTCTCATCCAGCAGTTCGCGTGCCTTGCCCTGTGCGCGCTCCATGCGGAACTTCTTCACATAGGCCGGCAGTTGTACAGCTGCGAGCGCCAGGCGCACCAGTCCGTAGCCGAACACGAATGCGACCAGCAGCAACACGACGAACAGCATCAGCGAGAGTTCGATCCGATAAGGCGGATAGACCAGCAGCACATAGGCCGGGTTGTGCGATGCGGTGGTCAGCGCGACCGCCGCGCCGAACAGGAACAGAATCCACACCAGGTATTTCATCGCGCCGCCTTCGGCAAGGCCGCGCCTTCGCGCGTCAGGCGGTAATTGCGCACCGCCTGCAGGCTGGGCGAGATGTCCGGCAGCTCGATGACGATGCTGGCCGTCGCGGCCTTGCGCAGGCCAGCCAGCATGTTCGCGCCTTCGCCCGATTTGGTGTCGAAATAACGTGCGGTCCACGCCTGTGCGGTCTTCATTTCATGCCTGAAACTTTCCTCGTCGCGCGACAGTAGCGCCAATCGTGCCGACAGCAGGCGCAGCTTCAGGTTTTCGCGCAGGAAGAATTCCTGCTCGGGCGGCAGCAGCGGGATCTCGGCTTTGCCGGTGTCCTCAATGCGCACCAGTTGTTTGGCATCCTGCCAGATCTCGCGCAGCAGTTTCTGCCAAGCCGTTTCGTCTGCGGGCGGCGCCGGTTGCGCGGCGGCCTGCCGGGAATTGCGCTGCTGATAGACCAGCGGCAATTCGTCCACGGCAATCATCAGTGCGTCGAGCTGATAGTTGATGCCGGCGATGTCGACGTCGGGGAGGGCGCGCAGCTTGTCCATGTCCTGACCGATGGCTTTGCGCAGGCCGTTGAACGCGGGTCTGTCCATGCGCTGCAGCCGCGCATCGGCGCTTTGCATCGCGATCAGCGCGGCCCGCACGTTGGCGGACAGTTGCAGTTGCTGCCCGGCGATCAGCAGCATCTGTTCGACCTCGGCCAGCGCGGTCTCGTCGCGGTTGACCGACAGGTCGGTGTACAGCGCCTCCAGCGCGACGCGCTGGTTCTGCGCCTCGGCCTGATGCGTCTCCAGCGTCGCCATCTTGGCGGCTAGTTCCCGCACCTGATCCTGGCTGCGTTCCAGCAATATCTGGTTGGCTTTGCTCACACCGTCCATCTGGGCGATTTTCTCCGCCAGCTCGCGGCGCATGTCGCTAATCGCCATGTGCCCGGCCAGCCATTGCCACAGGAAGATCGCGACCAGCGCAGCCAGCGTCAGTTGCGTGACGCTGATGCGGGCGAATACATCGGCGACCGATAGCTTTGCGCGCGGCTCGGCGGTCGGCGTTTTCGGGGTGGCGTTTTCCTGCTGGGGTGTTTGCTCGTTCATCTGGCTTTTTCCTTTTGTGCCCATGCTATCAAACCGGACAGCAAACCGTCATCCCCCGACGGGGAGGTAACGACTTGTCGCCAGCCCTGTTGATCGGCCAGTTGGGCGATACGCGGATGCGGCACGAACAGCGGCGTGTCGCGCAGCGTCGCGCGCGCGCGCTCGTCCAGCATGTCCCACAAATGGCCGAGCGCCTCGCTGCTGGTCACGGTGATCGCATCGGGTGCTGCGGACAGCAGTTCGGCGATGTCCTGTTGCGGCTTGCTGCGGAGATAGCAGGTCGCGTATTCGACCGCCGCACCGCGCGCCTTGAGCGTGTCGCCCAGCAACTCGCGTCCGCCGTCTCCGCGGAAGATCAGCACGTTCCATCCGGCGACGTTCTGCAATTCGGGCAGCGCCAGCAGGCCTTCGCTGTCGAAGCGCTCGGTCGGCGCGATGATGTTTGTCATGCCCAGTTCGCGCAGCGCCTTCGCGCTGCCCTGGCCTACCGTGGCGATCCTGAGTTTCGGGGGAAGTGCGAGGCCGGCCGCGCGCATCGCCGCGATGCCGTGCTGCACTGCATTCGGGCTGATGAATATCGCAAGGTCGAACTGCGCCAGTCGCGAGAGCTGTTCATGCAGCGGCGCGTCGTCCTGTACCGGCTCGATGTCCAGCAACGGGAACAGCAGCGGGATGCCGCCTGCCTGTGTGATGCGCTGGACCAGCGGCGCAGCCTGATCACGCGGCCGGGTGACCGCGATCTTCAAACTGCGCAGCGGAGATTCAGCCATTCAGCGCCGCGAGAATCTCGCCCGCTCCCTGCGCGAGCAGGGCGTCGGCGATCCGGTTGCCCAGCGCTTCAGGGTCGGCGATGTCGCCCACGTCTTCGGCGCGCAGCATGCGCAGCCCGTCCGGGCTGGCGACGAAGCCGCGCATGCGCAGCCTGCCGCCCTGCACTTCGGCGAAACCGCCCAGCGGGACCTGGCAGCTGCCGGCCAGTTTGCGGCTCATTGCGCGTTCCGCCAGCACGCAGGCGGCGGTCGGTGCGTGGTGCAGCGGTTGCAAGGCGGCGATCACGTCGGCGCGGTCGCCGCGGCATTCGATGCCCAGCGCGCCTTGGCCCACGGCCGGCAGGCTGTCTTCGCTGGAGATGATGCCGCGGATGCGTTCGCCCAGGCCCAGACGCTTCAGGCCGGCGGCGGCGAGGATGATGGCGGCGTACTGGCCTTCGTCCAGCTTGCGCAAACGGGTCTGCACGTTGCCGCGCAGCGGCTCGATCTTCAGGTGCGGGAAGCGCGCGCGCAACTGGCTTTCGCGGCGCAGGCTGGAGGTGCCGACGACGCTGCCGGCCGGCAATTCGGCCAGCCCTGCGTACTGGTTGGAGACGAAGGCGTCGTGCGGGTCTTCGCGCTCGCCGATGGCCGCCAGCACGAAACCCTCAGGCAGATGCATGGGCACGTCCTTCAGCGAATGCACCGCGAGGTCGGCGCGGCCGTCTTCCAGCGCGGTCTCCAGTTCCTTGACGAACAGGCCCTTGCCGCCGATCTTGGACAGCGTCACGTCCAGGATCTGGTCGCCCTGGGTGGTCATGCCCAATATGCTGACCTCGGTTTGCGGGTATAATGCGCGCAGTCTGTCCCGGATGTGTTCGGCTTGCCACATGGCTAACGCGCTTTCGCGCGAGGCGATCACCAGGCGGGAAGGGATGGTTGGGGAAGTTGGCGATGGTGAAGACAGAGAAGCTGGGCTCATCAAAATTTTCCTGATTTTCTGTAATTATTGCGCGGCGCATTCTAGCATAGGGTGCGCCGCGCTTTTGCGCCGACATAAGTTTTGAGATGAACGTGATGAACCTGATTTCCGCACCCGCCGATATTTCCAGTAAGGACCAGCCGCTGCGCGAGGACGTGCGCCTGCTCGGCCGCATTCTCGGCGAGACGCTGCGCGAACAGGAGGGCGAGGAAGTCTTCAATCTGGTCGAGAACGTGCGTCGCGCCGCGGTGCGCTTCCGCAAGACGCAGGATGATCGCGACCGCGAACAACTGGAGCAGATGCTGGATGCGCTGTCACCCAGCGAGACGCTGTCGGTGGTGCGCGCGTTTAGTTATTTCTCGCAACTGTCCAACATCGCCGAAGACCTGCATCACAACCGCCGCCACCGCGCCCACCTCAAGGCGGGTAGCGCGCACAAGGACGGCAGCCTGTTGCTGGCGCTGGATCGCCTCGAAGACAAAAAGGTCGATAACAAGACCCTGCAATCCTTTTTGAATAGCGCGCTGATCTCCCCGGTGCTGACCGCGCACCCGACCGAGGTGCAGCGCAAGAGCATCCTCGATTGCCAACTGATTATTTCCAGCCTGCTGTCGCAGCGCGACCGCATGGATATGACGCCGGACGACGAGGCCGACAACGAGGAGGCTCTGCGCCGCTTCGTGCTGATTCTGTGGCAGACGCGCATGCTGCGCACCTCTAAGCTGACGGTGCGCGACGAGATCAGCAACGGGCTGGAATATTATCGCTACACCTTCCTGAACGAGATTCCGAAGATATACGCCGGACTGGAGCGGCAGCTCGAAGCGCGCTTCGACAAGGAAATCAAGGTGCCGTCGCTGCTGCGCGTGGGCAGTTGGATCGGCGGCGACCGCGATGGCAACCCCTTCGTCACGCACGACGTGATGTCGGACGCGGTGCGCCAGCATTCCGCGATGGCGATCGAACACTATCTGAACGAGACCTATCTGTTGGGCCGTCGCCTGAGCCTGACCGACCGCGTGGTGGAGATCACCCCCGAGTTGCGCAAGCTCTCCGACGCCTCTCCCGACAAGGATGCCGCGCGCACCGACGAACCTTATCGCCGCGCGTTGAACCTGATCTATGCGCGCCTGTCGGCCACCGCGAAAGCGCTGGGCCACAGCATCACGCACCGTCCGCCGCTGGATCTGAACGCGCAGCCTTATGCCGCGCCGCAAGAATTCATCGCCGACCTCGACGTGCTGATCGACTCGCTGTTCCGGCACGGCGCGGTGTATCTGGCGCGCGGTCGTCTGGCCAACCTGCGCCGCGCGACCGAGGTGTTTGGTTTCTACCTCGCGCCGCTGGACATGCGCCAGCACAGCGCGATCATCGAGCAGACCGTGGCCGAGCTGTATGCGCACAGTTCCGGCAAGGCCGGCTATGCCGAACTCGATGAAGCGACGAAACGCACGGTGTTGCTGGAAACGTTGCAGGCCGGCAAGACGCTGATGACGAACATCGAGCGCTATTCCGCAGTGCCTCAAAGCGAGCTGCGCATCATGCAGGCTGCCGCCGAGATTCATGAACGCTTCGGCCAGGGCGCGCTGCCCAACCACATCATCTCCAAGACCGATGCGGTCAGCGACATGCTGGAACTCGCGCTGATGCTGCAACAGGTCGGTCTGCTGGAAGGCAGCGACCAGCTGCACGTCAATATCATCCCGCTGTTCGAGACCATCGAAGACTTGCGCGGCGGCGCGACCATCATGGACGAACTGTTCTCCATCCCCTGGTATCGCAAGCTGCTGAAGAGCCGCAACGACACGCAGGAGGTGATGCTGGGCTATTCCGACAGCAACAAGGACGGCGGCTATCTGACGGCGAACTGGGAGCTATACAAGGCCGAGCTGGAACTGGTCGAGGTGTTCGAGAAGCATGGCATTGAGCTGCGCCTGTTCCACGGCCGCGGCGGCACTGTCGGTCGTGGCGGCGGCCCGAGCTATGACGCTATCCTGGCGCAACCGCCGGGCAGTGTGAACGGGCAGATCCGCATCACCGAGCAGGGTGAGGTGATCGCCAGCAAATACTCCAACCCGGAGATCGGTCGCCGCAACCTGGAGACGCTGATCGCCGCGACGCTGGAAGCCACGCTGCTGCACCATCACGGCGCGGACAGCACCATGCCGGAATTCCACCGCATCATGGAGGCGCTGAGCCTGGACGCGTTCGCCGCCTACCGCAAGCTGGTGTACGAGACGCCCGGCTTCACCGAATACTTCTTCACCGCGACGCCTATCCGCGAAATTGCCGAACTCAATATCGGCAGCCGCCCGTCGTCGCGCAAGGCCTCCGACAAGATCGAAGACCTGCGCGCCATTCCCTGGGTGTTCAGCTGGGGCCTGAATCGCGTGATGCTGCCGGGCTGGCTGGGTTTCGGCAGCGCGGTCAAACAATTCATCGAGCGCGAAGGCGACGCCGGTATGGCGCAATTGCAGGCGATGTATAAGAATTGGCCGTTCTTCCGCGGCCTGATGTCCAACATGGACATGGTGCTGTCGAAGACCGATATGGGCATCGCCTCGCGCTACGCCCAGCTGGTCGAGGATGTCGAACTGCGCGAGCGCATCTTCGGCGCGATCGAGCGGGAATGGGCGATCACGGTCGAGATGCTGTTCATGGTCACCGGCAACAGCACGCTGCTGCAGGATAACCCGGCATTCGCGCGCAGCCTGCTGACCCGCTCGCCGTACATCGATCCGCTGAACCACCTGCAAGTCGCATTGTTGGAGCGTCACCGCGCCGGCGACAACGACGAACTGGTGAAACGCGCGATCCACCTGACCATCAACGGCATCGCGACGGGCCTGCGTAACAGCGGCTGATGCTGGCGGCGGGCATGAACGTTTCTTTGAATCGGACGGGTTTCACCGGTCGCCATGCGTAGCACAGCCCTCGCTCTCGCCGCCCTCCTGCTGCTCTCTTCCTGCAGCGGCACCCGTGCTACCCGCAGTATCGTCTCGGTCGCCACCAGCGGCACCGTGCGCACCGTCGCGCAGATCGCGACCAGCGGCAGTCCGGAAGCAGCGGTGCGTGCAGTGCTCAAACAAAAACAGGCCGCCTATGCGCGCAATCCCTTGCAGATTTCCGGCGACCTCAAGGCGTTGCAGCGCGACTTTCAGCAACTGCGCGACCTGCTGAGCGGCAAGGTCGGCAAGAAGTGGGGCAAGAAGGAGACGCGACTGCCCGACCGCACCCACTATGTGAAATACACCCAGGGCTATTTGTCGCGCGCCATCGTTGACTTCGACCGCGGCGAGATCACCGTCGAGACGCTGGACGACAAGAACCCCGAGCGCAGCCTGAAGAACGCCATCGTCACCACGCTGCTGACACCGGACGATCCGCGCGCGGTCGATCTATTCTCCGATCAGTCCATCCGGTTGACCAGCGAGCGCGATCCGTATTTGCTCGGGCTGGTGCTGGACGACGGCGGCCGCGCCATCGCGACGCCGCAGCAGGCCGAGCGCTATGCCGACGGACTGGTGAGCGTGGCGCAGACGCGTAGCGTCGCCACCGATGCCGGCAAGAAGCCGGCGCGCTATGTGAAGTTTGGCATGGTCAGCAACTTCTCCAGCAAGCAGGCGGAGAAATATCGTCCGCTGGTCGAGCGCTATGCAAAGAGCTACGGCATCAGCCCCAGCCTGGTGTTCGCGATCATGCGCACCGAGAGCAACTTCAACCCGTTCGCGGTCAGCTCCGCCCCCGCCTACGGCCTGATGCAACTGGTTCCGACCAGCGGCGGCCGCGATGCTTACAAGCGCGCGAAGGGCAGCGACACCGTGCCCAGCAAGCAGTACCTGTTCGACCCCGAGAACAACATCGAGCTGGGCGCGGCCTATCTCAGCGTGCTGGCGTTCAGCGAGCTGGACGACGTGCTCGATCCCGCCTCGCGCGAATACTGCGTGATCTCCGCCTACAATACCGGCCCCGGCAACGTGCTGCGCACCTTCGGCGGCTCGTCCAGAAACCGTAGCGGCGCACTGGAAGCGATCAATAGCCGCTCCGCCCCCGCGGTCTACGCCCACCTGCGCGAACGCCTGCCTTACGCCGAGACGCGCCAGTATTTGCAGAAGGTCGTGGGCTTCAGGAAGCAGTTCGTCGCGGTCAATTAGATGGATAACGCCGACCTGCTCGACGAGTTCTGCGACAACCTCTGGCTGGAAGACGGCCTCTCCCGCAACACGCTGGACAGCTACCGGCGTGACCTGCGCAAGTTCGCCGCGTGGCTGGAGAAGGAGCGCGGTACATCCATTCTTGCGACGGTTCACGCCGACATCCAAGGCTATCTCGATTATTTGAAGAACGAACAACAAGCCAAACCGAGCAGCGCTAGCCGCAATATCTCCAGCCTCAAGCGTTTGTTCCGCTACCTGTTGCGGCAGGGCAAAATTTCCGCCGACCCCACCTTGCAGATCGACACGCCCAAGCTGCCGCGTCACCTGCCCGATAGTTTGTCCGAACAGGATGTCGAACTGCTGCTGAATGCGTCCGATGTTCAGACCCCGCTAGGCCTGCGCGACCGCACGATGTTCGAAGTGCTGTACGCCACCGGTCTGCGAGTGTCCGAACTGGTGACTTTGCGCATCGCGCAAGTGAGCATGGACATGGGCGTCGTGCGCGTGATGGGTAAGGGCAGTAAGGAACGCCTCGTGCCGCTGGGTGAGGAGTCGCTGGACTGGCTGCGCCGCTACCTCGCCGAAGGCCGTCCGGTGCTGCTCGAGGGCAAGATTGCCGACGCGCTGTTCGTCACCGCGCGGGCCGAAGGCATGACGCGCCAGATGTTCTGGTATCTCATCAAGAAACACGCGAAGACCGGCGGCCTGCACAAACCGCTGTCGCCGCATACGTTACGGCATGCCTTCGCGACGCACTTGCTGAATCACGGCGCGGACCTGCGCGTGGTGCAGATGCTATTGGGCCATTCGGATATCTCGACGACGCAGATTTATACCCATGTCGCACGGGAGCGGTTGAAGAAGCTGCACAAAGATCATCATCCGAGAGGGTAGGGGCGCGAGCCGATCGACTATAGCTGGCAGCGTTTGCCGGTTTGGTTGCTTATCGCCGCGCCCCGATCTGCGACAGGATTCCGGCTTGCACCCGCAAGGGGTACGCGTGGTTGCAAGGGCTAAAGCCCCAACAACACACGTAGCGCCGGAATGGCAAGCTAGCTGCGATAGCTCGCGTTGATCTTCACGTAATCGTAAGAAAAATCGCAAGTCCACAACGTCGCATTCACCGTTCCGCGATTCAATACAACGCGGATGGTGATGTCGCTCTGCTGCATCACGCGCTGGCCGTCTTCTTCACGATAGCTGGCAGCGCGCCCGCCGTTCTCCGCAACCAGTACGTCGTCGAGATACAGGCTGAGCACATCGACATCCAGGTCGCCCACGCCGGCATAGCCGATCGCGGCGAGGATGCGGCCGAGGTTGGGATCGGATGCGAAGAACGCGGTTTTGACCAGCGGCGAGTGGGCGATGGCGTAGCCGATCTTCTTGCACTCGGCTTCGTCTTTGCCGCCCTCGATCCTGATGGTGATGAATTTGGTCGCGCCCTCGCCGTCGCGCACGATGGCTTGCGCCAGCACGGTGGCGACTTCGGTGACAACGGTTTGCAGCGCGGCGCGATTCGACTCGTTGACCACCGCGCCGCTCTTGCCGGTGGCGATCAGCATCAGCGCGTCGTTGGTGGAGGTGTCGCCGTCGACGGTGATGCAGTTGAACGAACGGTTCGCGGCCTCGCTGACGATCTGCTGCAGCAACGGTTGCGCGACGGCGGCGTCGGTGGCGATGTAGCCCAGCATGGTCGCCATGTTCGGGTGGATCATGCCGGAGCCCTTGGACATGCCGGTCACGGTGACAGTCTTGCCGTCAATCTGCACCTGACGCGACACCGCCTTGGCGACGATGTCGGTGGTCATGATCGCGTGGGCGGCGTCGAACCAGTTGTCCTCGACCGCATCGGCCACCGCGCGCGGCAGGCCGGCGGCGATCTTCGCGACCGGCAGCGGCTCCATGATCACGCCGGTGGAGAACGGCAGAATCTGCGACGGCTTGCAGCCCAGCAGGCCGGCCAGCGCGGCGCAGGTCGCGCGCGCGTCCTGCATGCCCTGCTCGCCGGTGCCGGCATTGGCGTTGCCGGTGTTGACCACCAGCGCGCGGATGCCTTCAGGCTGCGCCAGATGCTCGCGCGCGACGATCACCGGCGCGGCGCAAAAGCGGTTGGTGGTGAACACGCCGGCGACCTGTGCGCCTTCGCACAGTTGCATCACCAGCACATCCTTGCGGTCGGGGCGCTTGATGCCCGCTTCCGCAGTCCCCAAGGAGACGCCCGCAACGGGCAGCAGTTCGCCCGCAGCGGGCGTCGTCAGATTAACCGGCATGAATTTTTTCCTGATATTTAGAGCTGGTAGCCTGTAGCTCGTAGCGGGTAGCAAAAACGGTTTGGCTACAGGCTACTCGCTACAAGCTTCCTAATAACGCCCGTGAGTACGGTAGATGTAGTTACTGAGCTCGGCCGACTCGGTGTTCATGCGGCGCACGATGCCGTGCATGTTGCGCGCCACGCCGCGCATCACGCGGTATACGATCATCGGATGGCTGTTGATCAGCGTCTCGAACTTGACGCGTTCCAGGCTCAACACCTTGGTGTCGCCGACCGCATACAGCGTCGCACTGACTTGCGTGGCCGCACCGCCGACGAAGGTGATCATGCCCGCCAGGTCGCCCGGCTTGAGGACATGGATGGTGGCCGCGCCTTCGCTGCTCTGGATCTTCACTTCGATGTCGCCGTGCGCGAGGATGTACAAGTTGTCCGGCTGCTCGTCCCCGGGCCGAACGATGACATCGCCGCCCTTGTAGTCGCGAACGTCGAACAATCCGGCCAGAATCTCCACCTCGGCATCACTCAGTTCCTCGGTGATGGTTGAGGTGCGCAGCGTATCGATCACTAGTGACATCTTGCTTTCTCCCTTTTGCGTATTAATTCAGTTTTCCGTGGCACTGCTTGTATTTTTTCCCCGAGCCGCATGGGCAGGGATCGTTGCGGCCGACCTTCTGCCCGTCGCGCACAAACGTCCCAGTGCCATCATCCGTTGACGCGGCTTCGCCGGGATGACCCAGAGCCTCATCGTAGTCGGCGTGATGATACTGTACATTTTCCAGCGCGGGGGTGGCTTCCACCGACTCCACGTCGGCTTGGTCGCGCACCTGCACGGTCATCAGCACCTGAGTGACTTCGCGCTTGATCGCGTCCAGCATCGCGGCGAAGAGTTCGAATGCTTCGCGCTTGTATTCCTGTTTGGGGTTTTTCTGCGCATAGCCGCGCAGGTGGATGCCCTGACGCAGATGATCCAGCGCCGCCAGATGCTCGCGCCAGTGCTGATCCAGGCTTTGCAGCATGATTACGCGTTCGTAGTGGTGCATCTCCGGGCCGACCAGTTCGACCTTGGCCTGGTATTGCTGCGCCGCATGCTCGGCGATGCGCACGCGCAGGCCCGCCTCGTCCAGTTGCTTCTCCTGCTCAAGCCACTGAGCCAGCGGCAGGTCGAGACGGAACTCGGAGGCCAGCGTCTTCTCCAGATCCGGCACATCCCACTGCTCTTCCATGCTACCCGGCGGGATATGCTGGCTGACGGTGTCGTCCAGCACGCCCTCGCGCATCGCGGAGATGGTCTCGGAGATGTCGGTGGTTTCCAGCAATTCGGCACGCTGCTGGTAGATCACCTTGCGCTGGTCGTTGGCGACGTCGTCGTATTCGAGGATCTGTTTGCGCATGTCGAAGTTGCGCGCTTCGACCTTGCGCTGCGCGTTCTCGATCGCGCGCGTCACCCAGCTATGCTCGATGGCTTCGCCCTCGGGCAGCTTGAACTTGTTCATGATCGCCGCGACGCGGTCGGAAGCGAAGATACGCAGCAGCGGGTCTTCCAGCGACAGGTAGAAGCGGCTGGAGCCGGGGTCGCCCTGACGGCCCGAGCGGCCGCGCAACTGGTTGTCCACGCGACGCGACTCGTGGCGCTCGGTGCCGATGATGTGCAGGCCGCCGCTCTTCAGCACCTGCTCGTGTACCTGCTGCCATTCAGCTTTCAGTTCCGCGATGCGCTGTTCCTTCGTCGCCTCGTCCAAGCTCTCGTCGGCGCGCACCAGCTCGGCCGGTTTCTCGAAGTTGCCGCCCAGCACGATGTCGGTGCCGCGGCCGGCCATGTTGGTGGCGATGGTGATCATCTTCGGACGTCCCGCCTGCGCGATGATTTCGGCCTCGCGCGCATGTTGCTTGGCATTTAGTACCTGGTGTGGCAGCGTTTCTTTCTCCAGCAACCCGGACAGCAGCTCGGAACTTTCGATCGAGGTCGTGCCGACCAGCACCGGCTGGCCGCGCTCATAGCAATCCTTGATGTCCGCGATCACCGCATGGTGCTTCTCCGTAGCGGTGAGGTAGACCTTGTCCATCATGTCGTTGCGTATCGTCGGCCGGTGCGGCGGGATAATCACCGTCTCCAGTCCGTAGATGGACTGAAATTCGTACGCCTCTGTGTCGGCCGTGCCGGTCATGCCGGCCAGCTTGGAATACATGCGGAAGTAGTTCTGGAAGGTGATCGAAGCCAGCGTCTGGTTCTCTTTCTGGATCGCCACGCCTTCCTTCGCCTCGACGGCCTGATGCAGGCCATCCGACCAGCGCCGTCCCGCCATCAGGCGGCCGGTGAATTCATCGACGATCACCACTTCGTTGTTCTGCACCACGTACTGCTGGTCGCGGAAATACAGATTGTGCGCGCGTAGCGCTGCATACAGATGGTGAATTAAAGTGATATTCGCCGGGTCGTACAGGCTGCCGCCTTCAGGCAGCAGACCGGCCTCGGATAGCAGATGCTCGGCGTGCTCGTGGCCGATCTCGGACAGCAGGATCTGATTGCTTTTCTCGTCCACGCTGAAGTCGCCGGGGCTGTCCTCGTCGGCCTGACGGCGCAGCTGCGGAGCCAGCTTGTCCATGCGCTGGTAGATGTCGACGTTATCTTCGGCCTGGCCGGAGATAATCAGCGGCGTGCGCGCCTCGTCGATCAGGATGGAGTCCACTTCGTCCACGACCGCATAATTCAGCGGGCGCTGATAACGCTCGCTGGCGTGACTCGCCATGTTGTCGCGCAGGTAGTCGAATCCGAATTCGTTGTTGGTGCCGTAGGTGATGTCGGCGGCATAGGCCGCCTGTTTCTGGTCGTGCGGCATCTGCGACAGCACGACGCCCACTGACAGACCGAGGAAGCGGTACAGCTTGCCCATCCACTCCGCGTCGCGGCTGGCGAGGTAGTCGTTCACCGTCACCACGTGCACGCCCTTGCCGGAAATCGCATTCAAATAGGCCGGCAGCGTGGACATCAGCGTCTTGCCCTCGCCGGTGCGCATTTCGGCGATCTTGCCGTAATGCAGCACCATGCCGCCGATCAGTTGCACGTCGTAATGGCGCATGCCTAGCGCGCGCGTGCTCGCTTCGCGCACCACGGCAAAGGCCTCCGGCAGGATGGCGTCAAGCGACTCGCCATTGGTGAAACGTTGTCTGAAATTCTCGGTCTTTTGGCGCAGCTCGTCATCGCTCAGCTTCGCGACATCGGCCTCCAGCTTGTTGATGGTCTGGACGGTGGCGCGGTACTGCTTCAGCAAGCGGTCGTTGCGGCTGCCGAAGATGCTTTTCAACACTTTGGAAATCATGTTCTCGTTTTCTCTGCTGCAAATAATAAAAGGGTGAGGCGATTCATCACCTCACCCCCGGACATTACTGTCTCGCCATCAGCCAGCCGCTTCCTGCAGGAAGCGCACGGGATTCTGGGCGATACCTTTATAACGGACTTCAAAATGCAGGTGGTTGCCGGTGGAACGCCCGGTGCTGCCGACCTCGGCGACTTTCTCGCCGCGCCGCACCACCTGACCCACCTTCGCCAGCAAGCGCGAAGCATGCGCATAGCGCGTCACAATGTCATTGCCGTGATCGATCTCAACCATATTACCATACTGGGGATGGTAATCGGAGTACGCCACCACGCCGCCTGCAGAGGCGCGAATGGCCGTCCCCTGGGGCACCATGTAATCGACACCCTCATGCATCGCGCTGGCCCCAGTGAAGGGGTCCAGCCGCCAGCCGAAGTTCGACGAATAGAAGCCCGTGGTGATCGGCGGAATCGACGGCAGCAACTTGCGGCTCAACTGGTTCTGCAGCAGCATGGTCTCCAGCGCCATCAGCTTGTCGCTGCGGTCGTTCACCAACTGAGTCAGCATATCGAGTTGCTGGTCCAGACCCGCCACAGACATCTGCTTTGCCGACAGCGTGATCAGCGGGCCCCCCTGCGCGGGCGGTTGATCGAAGCGAAACTCATCGGGCTTCATGCCGGTGAGCTTGGCAAGGCGCGAACCCAGCGCGTCCAGGCGCTGCATCTGCGCTTGCATCTGACCGACGCGCGCCGCCATCGCATCCAGACTGCTATGGACATAAGACTGCTGCTGTTGCCGCTCTTCGCTCTGTATCTTGGCCAGCAACGCGCGCACGCCATCGTTCAGGCCTTCCGGCGCGAAGCGCGCCAGCGTGTATTGCAGCGCGAAGGTCGCTACCCAGACCATCACGAACACCGACAGCGCCAGCAATGCGATTTGCCAGCCGCCCAGCGTGATGCTGCGGGATTTTGCCAATCGATTGGAAACTAGAATAATATTCACGTCCCGCCCCCTTATTTATATTATTGATCTCGTGGCTCAACGATTCGGATCACTACTCGGCAGCAACCCGGAACTCCGCCCGCTTGTTTCTCGGGCGTATGCCCTGTCGGCCTTGCAGCGCCATTTCATCAAGGCTGCACCGCCCTATCTTGCGCAGTCCTGCACGGTGCTGGGACTGCAATTCGGCACGCTCACCGTCGCTGCGGCGAATGCCACTGTCGCCGCCAAACTGCGCCAACTTGCACCGGAACTCGTTGTTTTATTGCAAAACAGAGGCTGCGAGGTTAACGGAATACGGGTCAAGGTGCAAGTCGGCTACGCCCCCGCCCCGCCTCGACAACAGCCCCGCGAACTGAGTGGAACGGCGCGCAATGCGCTGAATAACTTCAGCGACAGCCTGAAGGAATCGCCGCTCAAACAGGCGTTGCAAAGGATATCTCGCAAGGCGGGGTAATTCGAAACTCGCGTAGCGATTCGTTCGCCTCCTCACCCGCTTGCGGGAGAGGATTGAGGAGAGGGAACGGGCATGGCAAGTTTCATAATCAGGGACGGCACACTTGCCATGCCCGTTAGACCAGCACCCTCCAGCCGACCAGCACGAAGTGTTCGAGCACATACAGCAGTACGAACACGGCCAGTATCAGCACGGTAAAGCGCAGTGTCTTTCGGATGAAGTCCAGATAGCGACGGTCGCGCGTGAAGACATACATCACGCCGCCGAGCGCCAGCAACAAAACCACCAGGAAGAGAAACAGTCGCAGGATCAGCATGGGCCTGCCGTACCGGAATCAGGCAGTCTGTAACTGCAAGCGCAAAAAAGCCGGGGCATCTTCTACGCTGTCGTACGTAACAAACTCCCAAGCCTGCTCGTCTGCAAGCAGGGCGCGCACCAGCGCGTTGTTCAGCGCATGGCCGGATTTGAAGCCGGAGAACGCGCCGATCAGCGGATATCCCAGCATATAGAGGTCGCCGATGGCATCGAGCACCTTGTGCTTGACGAACTCGTCCTCGAAACGCAGGCCGTCCGCGTTCAGCACGCGGTATTCGTCCATCACGATGGCGTTGTCCAGACTACCGCCCAAGGCCAGGCCCTGCGCGCGCATGGCCTCGACATCCTGCATGAAGCCGAAGGTGCGGGCGCGACTGATGTCGCGCACGTAGGACTCCTCGCCCAGATCGACCGTGACATGCTGTTTGGTGTTGGCGAACACCGGATGGGCGAAGTTGATCGTGAAAGTCAGCTTGTAACCGTTGAAAGGATCGAAGCGCACCCACTTGTCACCTTGCTTCACCTCTATGCTTTTTTTCACGCGGATGAATTTCTTGGCGGCGGACTGCTCGACGATGCCCGCCGATTGCAGCAGGAAAATGAACGTGCCTGCGCTGCCGTCCATGATGGGCACTTCGGCGCTATCCAGATCGACATAGACGTTGTCGACACCCAGGCCGGAGAGAGCCGACATCAGGTGCTCGACCGTGGCAATGCGCACGCCGTTTTGCTCCATGCAAGTAGAGAGCCGCGTGTCGTGCACCAGCTCGGCGCACGCGCGGATATCCTCCACCGGCTTCACATCGACGCGGCGAAACACGATCCCGGCATTGACCGGGGCCGGACGCAGCCCTAGCGTGACTTTCTGGCCGCTATGCAAGCCGACGCCCGTCACGCTGACGGAGCTCTTCAATGTGCGCTGCTTAACCATCGGTGTCCCGGGCGATAAAATCGAGGCGCGATTTTATCACGCCGCCAATTCCCGCCCCGTCACCCCGTCAGTCGGCTTGTTTGCGCAGGAACGACGGAATGTCGAGCATATCCATGCCGGACTTTTCCATTGCGTCGATCTGTTCGCGGCGGCCGCGGCGCATCACGGCTGGCGTATCCAGCTCGTTGTAATTAACCCCCGGAGTGGCGATCGGCATGTTGTCCGTACCAGTGCGCTGATAAGTCGCTTCTTCGCCGCGATACACCACTTCCGGCTTCGATTGCTTGCGTGCCAGCGGAGCGCCCAGGCCGGTCGCGACCACGGTCACGCGCAGCTCGTCGCCCATCGCCTCGTCGAACACGGAGCCTACGATCACGGTCGCTTCTTCCGCCGCGAACTGCACGCATTCCATCACGTCGTCGATTTCCTTCAGCTTCAGGTTCATGCTCGATGTGATATTCACCAGCACGCCGCGCGCGCCGGACATGTTGACGTCCTCCAGCAACGGGCTGGCAATCGCGCGCTCGGCTGCGGTGCGCGCACGGTCAGGCCCGTTGGCGATTGCGGAACCCATCATCGCCATGCCGTTTTCCGACATCACGGTGCGCACGTCGGCAAAGTCCACGTTAATCAGGCCAGGCACGTTGATGACTTCGGCGATGCCGGCCACCGCGCCCTGCAGCACGCCGTTCGCGGCCTTGAATGCTTCCGGTACGGTGATGTCGTTACCCAGCACCTCCATCAGCTTGGAATTCGGCACGATGATCAGCGAATCGACATGCTCATGCAGCGCTTCGATGCCGGCCTTGGCGAAACGCATGCGATTGCCTTCGTAGGCGAACGGCTTGGTGACCACCGCCACGGTCAGGATGTCCAGCTCGCGCGCGATCTGCGCGACGATGGGCGCCGCGCCGGTTCCGGTGCCGCCGCCCATGCCTGCGGTGATGAACACCATGTTCGCGCCGGCGATCAGCTCCTTGATGCGCTCGCGGTCTTCTTCCGCCGCCGCTTGGCCGACCGAAGGCTTCGCGCCTGCGCCCAGCCCCTTGGTGATGTTTGCACCGATCTGCAACTGGGTGCGAGCCTTGCTGCGCTTGAGCGCCTGGGCGTCGGTGTTGATGGCGATGAACTCCACACCCTGCACGCCCTGCTCGATCATGTGGTCGACCGCATTGCCGCCGCAACCGCCCACACCGATCACCTTGATGATCGCATCCTGAGTTTCAGCTTCCATGATTTCAAACATCGTTTTCTCCTTTTCTTAATTGCAAAACAAACCCTGAACCCAACCTGTTACAAAACCCTGAAATTCATTCCCTGGAGCTCCGCGCAGCGATGCGCCCGAGGAATGGATTTAAAAATTGCCCTGAAACCACGTCCTCATCCTTGCCAGTACATCGCCGAAAGAACTTGATTGCATACGCGTCTCCTCGTTGCGTTGATGATGTTCCAGACCGTACAGCAGCAGCCCGACGCCGGTCGCCATGCGCGGCGTCTTCACGACATCGGACAAGCCGCCGACATATTTCGGGATGCCCAGCCGCACCGGCATGTGGAAGATTTCCTCGCCCAGTTCGACCATGCCCTGCATCGCGGCGCTGCCGCCGGTGATGACGATGCCGGAAGACAGCAGATCCTCGAAGCCACTACGGCGCAGTTCCTGCTGCACCAGCGAATAAAGCTCCTCGACGCGCGGTTCGATCACCTCGGCCAGCGTCTGGCGCGACAGCATGCGCGGCCCGCGCTCGCCGACACCCGGCACTTCGATCATGCCGTCGTCCGCCAATTGGCGCAGCGCGCAGCCGTGCTTGATCTTGATATCCTCGGCGTCCTGCGTCGGCGTGCGCAGCGCCATCGCGATGTCATTGGTGATCTGGTCCCCGGCGATGGGAATCACCGCGGTGTGGCGGATCGCGCCGCCGGTGAACACCGCGATATCGGTCGTGCCGCCGCCGATATCGACGATGCACACGCCCAGTTCCTTCTCGTCCTCTTCCAGCACGGCCTTGGAGGACGCCAGCGGTTGCAGGATCAACTCGTTCACTTCCAGCCCGCAGCGGTGGATGCACTTCATGATGTTCTGCACCGCGGCGACCGCGCCGCTGACTATGTGCACTTCCACGTCGAGGCGCATGCCGCTCATGCCCAGCGGTTTCTTGATGCCGTCCTGCCCGTCGATGCTGAACTCCTGTTCGAGGATATGCAGGATCTGCTGGTCGCCCGGCAGACTGATCGAGCTGGCGGTTTCCATTACGCGTTCGATGTCGCTGGGTGCGACTTCTTTCTCCTTGATCTTCACCATGCCGCGCGAGTTGATGCCGCGGATGTGGCTGCCGGCGATGCCGGTGCAGACCTCGTGAATCTTGCAATCCGCCATCAGCTCGGCTTCTTCCAGCGCGCGCTGGATCGCACCGACCGTGGCCTCGATGTTGACCACCATGCCCTTCTTCATGCCGCTTGATTCGTGCATGCCCATGCCGATCACCTCCAGCATGCCGTCGGGTTTGACCTCGCCGACGATGGCGACGATCTTGGACGTGCCTATATCCAGACCGACCACCAGATTCTTGGCATCCTTGTTGTTTCTGCTCATCGTTTACTCCCTGCTGCCTTTAACCGTTGAACGCCCCGCCCAGCGCGAAGCCGTTGCGGTAACGCAAATCCACATATCTCACCGACCCCTCCAGCGCTGCGAGGCTGTACGGATACACCTCGACGAAGCGCGCGAGGCGCTGCGCCATCTCTTCGCGTCCCAGCTCCAGCACCATTCCGTTGCTTAAGTGCAATTGCCAAGCATGGCGCGGACTCAGCGCGATCTGCGCGACTCGCAGCCTCAGCGGCAGCAATTGTTCGCCGAATTCACCGTAGCGCTGTGCGATCTCCTGCGAGTCGCCGTCTTGCCCGATGAATGCCGGCAGCATCTGTTCGCTCTGCGCGTCGAATACCTCGCCGTAGGTGTTCACCAGCAACGCACCGTTCCAGCGCGCCAACGCGCTGTGCTCTTCCAGCTGCACCGTCAGCCGGTCCGGGAATTCGCGCCGGATGCTGACGCTGCGCACCCAGGGCAACTGCTCCAGCGATGTACGCAGACGCTCGATGTCCACCGTGAAAAAATTGCCGTTCACCTCGCCCCGCACCTTCTGCAGCACTTCTTCCTGCATCACCCGCTGCGGCGGCGCATCCAGGCGCACGCTGTGCAGCGGAAACAGACCCGGCAGATGCACGGTGTAATACGCAGCGCCGTACAGCACCGCCATCACGCTGAATGTCATCAGCGCGTTGGCGATGTTGCGCAGCAGCGGTGCGTTATCCCACATGGGCTTTTTCCAATACTGACAGCACCAATTGCTCGAACGAAATACCCGCCTGCCGCGCCGCCATCGGCACCAGACTGTGGTCGGTCATGCCCGGCGAAGTATTGATCTCCAGCAGGTAAGGCTGGCCGTCCTCGCCCATCAGGAAATCCACGCGTCCCCAGCCCTGACCGCCGATCAGTGCGAACGCCAGTTTTGCCAGATGCTGCATCTCGGCTTCCTTCTCGGCGCTCAGGCCACACGGACACAAGTAGCGCGTGTCGTCGCGCAAATACTTGGCTTCGTAATCGTAGAACTCGTTGGCCGGCTCGATCTTGATTACCGGCAGCGCGATATCGCCCAAAATCGCCGCGGTGTATTCGCCGCCGCCGATGAATCTCTCGGCGATCACCAACTTGTCGTGCTTGGCCGCCTCGCGGTACGCGACCTGCAACTGTTCGACTGTCTTCGCCTTGCCGATGCCGACGCTGGAGCCTTCGTTCGCCGGCTTTACGAATATCGGCAATCCAAGCTCTGCAACCACCGCATCCCAGTCGCTGTTCTCATTCAGCAGGGTGTAGGCTGGGATAGGCAAGCCCGCGGCCTGCCACACCAGCTTGGTGCGCCACTTGTCCATGCCCAGCGCGGAAGCCAGCACGCCGCTACCGGTATACGGAATGCCCAACAACTCCAGCGCACCCTGCACCGTGCCGTCCTCGCCGCCGCGGCCGTGCAGCGCGATGAATGCGCAGTCGTATCCCTCGTCGCGCAGCGCCTGCAGGTTCTGCACCGCCGGATCGAATGCATGCGCATCCACGCCGCTGCGCTGCAACGCCGCCAGCACCGCCGCGCCGCTCTTCAGCGAAACCTCGCGCTCGGCGGACTTGCCGCCGAACAGCACTGCTACTTTTCCGAAATTCTTCAAGCTACCTCTCCCAAAATTCTCACCTCGGGATGCAACTGCACCCCGGTTTGCGCGGCAACCGTCGCCCGCACTTCGCCGATCAGGTTCTCGATGTCCGCCGCGGTCGCATCGCCGACATTGACGATGAAGTTCGCATGTTTCTCCGACACCTGCGCACCGCCGATGCGCTTGCCTTTCAACCCGCATTGCTGGATCAGCCGCGCCGCGAAATCATTCGGCGGATTGCGGAATACCGAGCCGGCATTCGGTAGGTTCAACGGCTGGCTGGCGATGCGTTTGGCCAGCAACGCCTTGATCTCCTGCCGCGCGGCATCGCCATCTCCCACCTCGAATTTCATCGTTGCGGAAACGAACCACTCTTCCGATGCTTGGCGCAACGCCACATGGCGATAAGCGATCTCGTAGTCCGCAGCCGTGCGCGTACGCAACTCGCCGCGCCTGTTCACCGTCTGCACCTGCACCACTCGTTCCCAAATTTCGCTGCCGTAGCAGCCTGCGTTCATCGCCAGCATGCCGCCGACCGTGCCGGGAATGCCGGCGAAGAACTCCGCGCCGCGCAGGTTTTGCAGCGAGGTGAAGCGCGCGAGCTTGGCGCCGGCGACACCGGCTTCGACATAGATGCCGCCGTCCGCATCGAGACGCAGTTCCGTCAATGCGCCGTGCAACAACAGCACCGTGCCGCGCAGACCGCCGTCGCGCACCAGCAGGTTGCTGCCGAGGCCGACCGCGACCAGCGGCTCGTCCTCCGGCAACGTGCGCAGGAACGCCAGCAAGTCATCCAGATCGGCCGGGCGATACATCCGGCGCGCGACGCCGCCCGCACGCCAACTGGTGTGCTTGCGCATGGGCACGTCGAAGCGCAACTCGCCCCTCAGACCTGCCGCGATGAACTTTGTCGGTTCGCTCATGTTCATTTCTGTGTCATCTGCCTGACCTGATTCGGCACCCCGCCTATTGAGCCCGCGCCCATGGTGATCACCACGTCGCCGTCTCGCGCCATCTGCACGATGGCCTGCGGCATGTCGGCGATCTGTTCGACGAACACCGCTTCGCTTTGTCCAGCGACGCGCAGCGCATGCATCAGCGCGCGACCGTCCGCCGCAACGATGGGCGCCTCGCCCGCCGCATATATTTCCGCCAGCAGCAGCGCATCGACGCTGCACATCACCTGCACGAAGTCCTCGAACAGGTCGCGCGTGCGCGTGTAGCGGTGCGGCTGGAACGCCAGCACCAGGCGCTTGTCCGGGAACGCGCCGCGCACCGCGGCCAGCGTCGCTTTCATCTCCACCGGGTGATGTCCGTAGTCGTCGAGCAACGTGAACGAGCCGCCCTCTGCGAGCGGTATTTCACCGTAGCGCTGCATGCGCCGCCCCACACCTTCAAACTCGGCCAGTGCGGCGACAATCGCATCCGCCTCGACGCCGACTTCCAGTGCGACGGCAATCGCCGCGAGCGAATTCAGCACGTTGTGCATGCCTGCGAGGTTCAGCGTCACGTCGAAGTCGATGGGCACGCTGTTGTGGCGGCACAGGGCGGTGTAGCGCATCCTGCCGCCTTCATGGCGCACGTTCACCGCGCGTATCTGCGCATCCTCGCCGAAGCCGTAAGTGGTCACCGGCTTGCTGATGCGCGGCAGGATGTCGCGCACATTGGGGTCGTCCACGCACAGCATTGCGCGGCCGTAGAACGGCAGATGCTCGACGAACTCGACGAAGGCCGACTTCAACTTTTCGAAGTCGTGGCCGTAGGTCTCCATGTGATCGGCATCGATGTTGGTGATGACCGCGAGGATGGGCGTCAGGTGCAGGAAAGAGGCATCCGATTCGTCCGCCTCGGCGACGATGAACTCGCCCGTTCCCAAGCGCGCGTTCGCACCGCTGCTGTTCAGTCTGCCGCCGATCACGAAAGTCGGGTCGTAACCGCCCTTGGCCAGCACGCTGGTCACCAGCGAGGTCGTCGTGGTCTTGCCGTGCGTACCGGCGATGGCAATGCCCTGGCGCAGACGCATCAGCTCGGCCAGCATCACCGCGCGCGGCACCACCGGAATCTTGCGTTCGCGCGCCGCGACCACTTCCGGGTTGTCCGCCTTGACCGCGGTGGACACCACCACCGCATCGACATCCTTCAGGTTGTCCGCCGCATGGCCGTGATGGATGGTCGCGCCCAGCGTCTGCAGGCGCTGCGTCACCGCGCTGTCGGCGAGGTCCGAACCGCTGACCTGGAAGCCGAGGTTCAACAGCACCTCGGCAATGCCGTTCATGCCGGAACCGCCGATGCCGACGAAGTGGATATTTTTAACCTTGTGTTTCATGCCTCAGCCAGCTCCTTGCACACGTCAGCCACCCGTTGCGCCGCATCGACCTTCGCCACGCTGCGCGCCTGTTGCGCCATTGCCAATAATTTTTCGCGTGTCAGTTCACGCAACAGTTGCGCCAGCTTCTCCGCATTCAGTTCGGTCTGCGGCAGCAGCACTGCCGCTCCGCGCTCGGACAGGAAGCGCGCGTTGTGCGTCTGATGATCGTCCACCGCGTACGGGAAAGGCACGAGGATGCTCGCCACACCGGCAGCCGCCAGCTCCGCAATCGTCAGCGCACCGGCGCGGCAGATCACCACATCGGCGTTCGCATAACAGCCCGCCATGTCGTCGAGGAACGGGCGGATGTCGGCCTGCACTCCCGCGCTTCGATATAGCTGCTGCACCTCGTCGAAATTTTTCTTTCCGGTCTGGTGCAGCACATGCGGACGCGCATCTTCCGGCAGCAATGCCAGCGCCTGCGGCAGCGCCTCGTTCAGCGCCTTCGCGCCCAGGCTGCCGCCGACGACCAACACATTCAACTTGCCGCTGCGCGCGCCGTAGCGCTGCGCCGGCTCTGGCAGCGCGGCGATCGATGTGCGCACCGGGTTGCCGCACCACTCGATGCCCGGCAACACATCCGGGAAGCCGCTCAGCGTCCGCTGCGCGATGCGCGCCAGCACCTTGTTGCTCAGCCCGGCAATGGAGTTCTGTTCGTGTATCACCAGCGGACGGCGCAGCAACGCCGCCATCAACCCGCCGGGGAAGGTGATATAACCGCCCAGCCCCAGCACCACGTCGGGACGGTGGCGGAACATTGCCGCCGCACTCTGTCCCAATGCACGCAACAGGTTGAACGGCAGCATCAGCTTGCGCAGCATTCCCTTGCCGCGCAGGCCGGAGAAGTTCACCCACGCCACTTCATAGCCGTGCTTGGGCACCAGCTCCGCCTCCATGCTGTTGGGCGCGCCCAGCCAGGTTACGGTCCAGCCTTCGGCGCGCAGAACGTCCGCGACCGCCAGCCCCGGCATGATGTGTCCGCCGGTGCCACCTGCCATGATCAGGATCGAGCGGTTGCTCATACCGGAAGTCCTCGCGCCACTCTACGATTTTCGTAGTCAACTCTCAGTAGTACAGCCGCCGCGATGCAGTTCACCACGACGCCGCTGCCGCCGAAGCTCAGGAACGGCAGGGTCAGCCCTTTGGTCGGCAGCACGCCCATGTTCACGCCGATGTTGATCATCGCCTGCACGCCCAGCCACACGCCTATACCCTGCGCGACCAGCGCGGAGTAGTTGCGATCCAGGAAAGCGGCATGGCGGCCGATCTGGAATGCGCGCAGCACGAATATCGCGAACAGGGCGATCACTGCCGACACGCCGAACAGGCCGAGCTCCTCGGCGATTACCGCCATCAGGAAGTCGGTGTGCGCTTCCGGCAGATAGAACAGTTTCTCTACGCTGCCGCCCAGTCCGACGCCGAACCATTCGCCGCGGCCGAACGCGATCAACGCGTGGGAGAGCTGGTAACCCTTGCCGAACGGGTCGGCCCAGGGATCCATGAAGCCGATCACGCGCTGCATGCGGTAGGGCGAGGATAGAATCAGCGCGGCAAACGCCAGCGGCAGCGCGAACACCAGCGCGGCGAACACCTTGCCGTTGAAGCCGCCCAGCCACAGCGTGCCGAGCGCGATTGCGATGATCACGACGAACGCGCCCATGTCCGGCTCCAGCAGCAACAGGAAGCCGACCAGCACCATCACCGCGAACATCGGCACGAACGCCTTCACGAAGGTGTCCTTCACCTTGACCTTACGCACCACGTAGCTGGATGCGTACATCACCGCGAACAGTTTCATCAGCTCCGACGGCTGCAGGTTGATGACGAACAGCGACAACCAGCGCTGGCTGCCGTTGACCGATTTGCCGATGCCGGGGATCAGCACCAGGATCAGCAGGAACACGCCGGTGACGAACAGCACCGGCGCGTAGCTCTGCCAGGTCTGCACCGGCACGCTGAACGCGAATGCGCCCGCGGCGATTCCAATCGCGATGAAGATGCCGTGGCGCATCAGGTAGTAGCCAGGCTGGTAGCCGGTGAACTTGCTGCCCTCGGCGGTCGCGATGGACGCGGAATACACCATCACCAGACCGAGCGCCAACAGGCCGGCCAGCACCCACAGCAGCAGCTCGTCGAACTGCGCCTGCGGCGGCTTGGTGCGCGTCTTGACCATAGAGACCATTACGCGGCCTCCTTTTGCAGATCGTGCACTGCCGCGACGAAAACTTCGGCGCGGTGCGCGTAATTCCTGAACATGTCGAAACTGGCGCAGGCCGGGGACAACAGCACCGCATCGCCGCGCTGCGCGAGTCGTGCCGATTTATGCACGGCGTCGTTCATGTCAGCGGCGCGCTGCAACGGCACGCCGCAGCCCTGCAGCGCCGCTTCGATCAGCGGCGTATCGCGCCCGATCAGCACCGCAGCTCGCGCATGCTGCGCGACCGCTGGATTCAGCGGCGAGAAATCCTGTCCCTTGCCTTCGCCGCCGAGTATCACCACCGCCTTGCGGCCCAGCCCCTTCAGAGCAGCCTCGGTCGCGCCGACGTTGGTGCCCTTGGAGTCGTCGTAATAGACCACTCCGTCTATCTCGGCGACGCGCTCGACGCGGTGCGGCAAGCCCTTGAAGCCGCGTAGCGCTACGAGCAGAGCCGGCATAGGCAGTTCGATCGCGCGGCACAGCGCCAGCGCGGCGAGCGCGTTTGCGACGTTGTGCAGCCCCGTCACCTGCAGTTCGCCAGCCTTCAGCAGGCGTTCGCTGCCCTGCACCAGCCAGATGTCCGCACCGTCGCGAACGATGCCCCAATCGCCCTCGTGCTTCGGAGCATCGAGGCCGAAGGTCACGATATGCCGACTCGGCCGCGCCATGAACATGCTGCGCACGTCGTCGCGGTTCAGCAGCTGCACGCCGCTGCCGTTGAAGATGCGCGCCTTCGCCGCGGCGTATCCGCCCATGCCGTCATAACGATCGAGGTGATCTTCGCTGATATTCAGCACCGTCGCCGCATCGGCATTCAGCGTATGCGTCGTCTCCAGTTGGAAGCTGGACAGCTCCAGCACCCACACCTCGGGCTGCTTGTCGCCGCGCTGCAACACCACGTCCAGCACCGCCGGAGAGATGTTGCCCGCCGCGACCGCATCCTTGCCCGCTGCCTTGCACAAGTGCTCGACCATGCTGGTGACGGTGGTCTTGCCATTCGCACCGGTGATCGCCAAAACCTTGGTCGTAAGACGTAAGTCGGAAGTTGCGAGTTGCTGCGCGAACAGTTCGATGTCGCCTTCGACGGTAATGCCGCGCGCGACGGCGCGCTGCATGAAGGGATCGGCCAGCGGCACGCCGGGGCTGATCGCGATACTGGCTATGCCGTCCAGCAGGCTGTCGTCGAACGCACCGCAGCGCATCTCTGCCTGCGGGCAATCGCGGCGCAATACATCCACTCCGGGCGGATTGACACGGCTGTCGGCGACGCGCACGCGCGCGCCCTGCGCGCTCAACCAGCGCGCGAGCGAGAGCCCGGTCTCTCCGAGACCCAGCACAAGCACGTGTTTGTCAGCCCAACTGTTCAATGCATCTCCTCAATGGTAGGTCGGGCTCCGCCCGACATGGCGGGCAAAGCCCGCCCTACGTGTTACCTTAGTTTCAGCGTTGCCAGACCGATCAGAACCAGCAGCATCGTGATGATCCAGAATCGCACCACGACCTGCGTTTCCTTCCAGCCCTTCTGCTCGAAATGGTGGTGCAGCGGCGCCATCAGCAGGATGCGTTTTCCCGTGCCGTATCTCCGTTTCGTATATTTGAAGTACGACACTTGCAACATCACCGACACCGCTTCGACGACGAACACACCGCCCATGATGAACAGCACCAGTTCCTGGCGAATGATTACCGCGACGGTGCCGAGCGCCGCGCCCAGCGCCAGTGCACCCACGTCGCCCATGAACACCTCGGCGGGGTAGGCGTTGAACCACAGGAAGGCCAGTCCCGCGCCGGAGATCGCGAGGCAGAACACCGCGAGTTCGCCCGCGCCGGGGATGTAGGGCACACCGAGATATTTGGAGAACACCGCATGGCCTGCGACATAGGCGAAGATCGCCAGCGCGCCGCTGACCATCACCGTGGGCAGGATCGCCAGGCCGTCGAGGCCATCGGTCAGGTTTACCGCATTGCTGCTGCCGACGATGACCAGATAGACCAGCACGATGAAAGCGAGCGCGCCCAGCGGCACGACCAGATACTTGAAGAACGGCACGATCAGTTCGGTCTGCGCCGGTATCGTCGCCGTTTTCCACAGGTAGATGCCGACCGCCAGCGCGATCAGCGATTGCCAGAACATTTTGGCCTTGGCCGACAGGCCTTTGGGGTTGCGGTGCACGACCTTGCGGTAATCGTCCACCCAACCGATCGCGCCGACGCCTAGCGTGGCGAACAGCACCACCCAGATATAGGGATTGTGCAGGTCGCCCCACAGCAGCGTGGTGATCGCGACCGAGGTCAGGATCAGCGCGCCGCCCATCGTCGGCGTACCGGCCTTGACCAAGTGAGTCTGTGGGCCGTCGGTGCGCACCGACTGGCCGATCTTCATCGTTGCCAGTTTGCGTATCATCGCCGGGCCGACCATGAAGGAGATCAGCAGCGCCGTCATCGCCGCCAGCATCGCGCGCAGCGTGATGTAATTGAACACGTTGAAGAAGCGGATGTCCTGCGACAGAGATTGGGCTAGTGCTAAGAGCATGTTTTTTCCCCTGTAGATTGGGCCGTAGGGCGGATGAGCGTAGCGTTATCCGCCGCATCGTTGCATGACTCGCATACGTCGGAAGGCGCTACGCTTTTCCGACCTACTGACTCACCACTTTCCAAATTTTTTACGACCCGTTCCATTTTCATGAAGCGTGAACCCTTCACCAGCACGGTGACGTCCGCATCCAGTTCCTTGTCCAGCTCCGCCAGCAAATCTTCGATGCGCTCGAAGTGGCACGCGCCGTCGCCGAATTCGCGCACGGCGTTGCGGCTCAATTCGCCTAGCGCATAAAGCTTTTCGATGCCGGCGCGCTTGGCCTCGCCGCCGATCTCCGCGTGGAATGCCGCAGCGCCGTCGCCCAGTTCGCCCATGTCGCCCAGCACGAAAATGCGCGTGCCGCCGACCTGCGCCAGCACGCCGATCGCGGCGCGCATCGACGCGGGGTTCGCGTTATAGGTGTCGTCGATCAGCACGGCGCCGCGCTTGGCGGCCTTGCGCTGCAAGCGTCCGGCGACGCCGCCGAATTTCTTCAGGCCTTCGGCGATGGTGTCCAGCGGCACGTTCAGCGCGATGGCCGCGGTCGTCGCCGCCAGCGCGTTGCGCGCATTGTGTTCGCCCGGCACCTGCAGCTGCACCGAAAAACCGCCCTGCGGCGTCTGCACGTCCAGATGCAGACCGCCATCCTGCGGAAGCCATACGCCGGCTATGTCGGCATCACCGTCGAGACCGAATTCAAGCAACTGGTGGGTGCCGGCCAGTCCGCGCCACAGCGGCGCATGCGCGTCGTCGGCGTTGATCATCGCGGTGCCGTGATCGTCCAGTCCGGCGAATATCTCGCCCTTGGCCTGCGCCACCGCCTCGACCGAGCCCAGTCCTTCCAGATGCGCACCGCTGGCGTTGTTAACCAGCGCGACGTCGGGACAGGCGATGCGCGTCAGGTAGTCGATCTCGCCGGGATGGTTCATGCCCATCTCGATCACCGCATAGCGATGCCGCGCGTTCAGTTGCAGCAGTGTCAGCGGCATGCCGATGTCGTTGTTCAGATTCCCTTTGGTCGCCAGCACTGCGTCGTCGCTGCCCGCCGCAGTGCGCAGGATGCTCGCGAGCATCTCCTTGACCGTGGTCTTGCCGTTGCTGCCGGTGATCGCAACCAGCGGGACCTCGAACTTGCGGCGCCAGTAGGCGGCGAGTTGGCCCAGCGCGAGACGCGTGTCTTCGACGAGAAGGATGGAGGATTGCGGATCGAAGATTGAGGAATCGGCCTCGTAGCTGTCGGCGTTGACCACTGCGGCGACCGCGCCGTCCTGCAGCGCGCCCGGCACGAATTCGTAGCCGTCGAAGTTTTCGCCGCGCAGCGCGACGAACAGGTCGCCCGCCGCGATCTTGCGGCTGTCTGTGGAGACCGCGCGGAAGCGCATATCCTTGCCGACCATGCGCGCGTCCAGCGCCTTTGCGGCTTCCGACAAAGACATCATGCCCGCGTCCTTCATGCGGCAGTCCTCCATGCTTGTAGCGCGGATGCGGCAACTGCGACGTCGCTGAACGGATGCTTCACGCCTGCGATCTCCTGATAGTCTTCATGGCCCTTGCCCGCAATCAGCACGGTGTCCTGCGCCCGCGCCTGCACGATGGCCTGCGCGATCGCAGCGCCGCGTTCGACGACAATCTGGTGTTTGTTCTCGGTCATGCCGACCGTAATGTCGGCAATGATGTATTCCGGTTTTTCGCTGCGCGGGTTGTCGCTGGTGACAATACTGAGGTCGGCGAAACGCTCGGCGACCCGCCCCATCATTTCGCGCTTGCCGCGATCGCGGTCGCCGCCGCAGCCGAACACGCAGATTAGCTCGCCGCCCGCGTTCACTTCGTGCAAAGTCGTCAATACTTTTTCCAGCGCGTCCGGGGTATGCGCATAATCGACAACCACATTGGGCTGATTCGCAGCGCCCAAGCGTTGCATGCGTCCGGCTACCGCCCGCACTCGGGAAAGCGATTGCACCGCCATATCGAGTTGCATGCCATCTGCCAGCAACACGCCCAGCACGCCCAACAGATTCTCCGCGTTGAAGCGCCCGATCAGGCCGCTCTTCAACTGCGCGCCACCCCAGCTCGAATGGATGTCGAGGCACATGCCGCGCGCGCTCATCTCGCTAACCCGCCCATACACCATGCGGATGCCCAGCTTCTCGGCCTTTTGCATAGCCGCATCCGACAATCCGTAACCGATAACTTCCGCACTTCCGTCACTTAACTCTTCCGTGAGAGAAGCGCCGAACGCATCGTCCAGATTCAGCACGACATGCTGCAGCGACGCCCAGTCGAACAGCCTGCGCTTGCTTGCGGCATAGCTGTCCATGTCGCCGTGGTAATCGAGATGGTCGCGGCTCAGGTTGGTCAGCAGCGCGATGTCGAAACGTACGCCGTTGACGCGCCCTTGCGCGAGCGCATGCGAGGACACTTCCATTGCGACCGCGGATGCGCCTTGATTCAGATATTCGGCGAACAGGCCGTGCACGCGGATCGCGTCCGGCGTGGTGTTCGCGCTGGGCTGGAGTTCGCCGGCGAAACCGTTACCCAGCGTGCCGATCAACGCACATTTATTTCCCGCATCGCCCAGCGCCTGCGCGATCCAGTGGCTGGTCGAGGTCTTGCCGTTGGTGCCGGTGACGCCGACCACATGCATGCGCTCGGAAGGTTTGCCGTACACGGCATCGGCCAGATCGCCGGCCTTGTGGCGCAGGTCGGCTACACCCAGGTTAGTCACCTGCCAGTCGGGATTCCAGGTGAAGTTGTGCGAGTCCCAGATCACCGCATTCGCGCCCTGCGTGATCGCCTGCGCGATGAACTGCCGCCCGTCCAGCGTCTCGCCGGGGCAGGCGATGAAGGTGTCGCCCGGCTGCACCGCGCGGCTGTCGGTGACCAGTCGGGTGATGTCCACGTTCAGTTCGCTCAATCGTTCGAAGGGAAACATCAGACCTCCTCCCGAATGATCTCAGCCGGCGGCGCGAGCACGTTGTCCAGCGGTGCATCGTTCGGCACGTTCAGCGCATGCAGCGCGCCGCCCGTGACCTTGCTGAATACCGGCGCGGCGACCAGGCCGCCGTAATGCTGGCCGTTGTCCGGCTCGTCTATCATCACCGCAACGACCAAGCGCGGGTCGGACACCGGCGCGAAGCCGACGAAGGAGGCGACGTATTTGTTCACGTAGCGACCGCCTTCGAGCTTGTGTGCGGTGCCGGTCTTGCCCGCGACGCGATAGCCGGCTACCTGTGCGAGCGGCGCGGTGCCGCCCGGCATCACCACCGCTTCCATCATCTCGCGTAGCGCGCGCGCGGTTTTTTCGGAGAACACTTTTTTGCCGGTCGTCGGCGCGTCCAGCCTGAGCATGGACACCGGCTTGAGTTCGCCGTCGCCGGCGAAAATCGTGTAGGCGCGCGCCAGTTGCAACAGGCTCACCGACAGGCCGTGGCCGTAAGACATCGTCGCCTGCTCGATAGGCCGCCAGCCGCCCGGTTCGCGCAACCTGCCGGTCGCCTCGCCGGGGAAGCCGCTGCCGGTGGGAGCGCCGATGCCGCTGTCGGACAGGCTTTGCCACAGCGTCTCCGACGGCAGCATCAGCGCCATTTTGGCCGAGCCGACGTTGCTGGATTTCTGGATCACCTGGGCGACGGTCAGCGGCTCCTTGTCCGGATGCGAATCGTGGATCTTGCGGTTGCTGACGGTGATCACGCCGTTCTCGGTGTTGATCCGGGTGTCCGGGCGCACCTTGCCGTTCTCGATTGCGGTCGCGACGGTGAACGGCTTCATCGTCGAACCCGGCTCGAACAAATCGACGACCGCGCGGTTGCGCATCGCCTGCATGTTGACCTTGCTGCGATTGTTGGGGTTGTAGCCGGGATAGTTCGCCAGCGCGAGCACTTCGCCGGTCTTCGCGTCCAGCACCACGATCGCACCGGCCTTGGCTTTGTGCTCGCGGACGGCGCTCTCCAGTTCGCGGTAGGCGATATGCTGCACGTTGCTGTCAAGACTCAGCGCGATGTTGTTGCCGGGACGCGGCGCGCGCAGACTGCCGGCATCCTCGACGATGCGGCCGCGCCTGTCCTTGATCACGCGCTGGCTGCCGGCCTTGCCGGCGAGATGATCCTGCAGCGACAGTTCCAGCCCTTCCTGTCCGTTGTCGTCCTGGCCGGTGAAGCCCAGTGTCTGCGCGTTCTGCTCGCCGGAAGGATAGAAGCGGCGATATTCGCGCTGCAGCGAAATGCCGGGGATGCCCATCGCCACGACTTTGGATGCCTGGTCTGGCGGCAACTGGCGCTTGAGGTAGACGAAATCGCGCGAGGTATCTGACAACTTTTCCTTCAGGTCGCCGATATTCATGCCGAGGATCTGCGCGAGCTCTTTGACTTGGCGGCCGTCGGCGACGACCTCGGTCGGGCTGGCCCATACCGATTCGACCGGGGTGCTGACCGCGAGCGGCTCGCCGTTGCGGTCGGTGATCATGCCGCGATGCGCGCTGACTTCGATCACGCGGCTGTAGCGGGCATTGCCTTTTTCCTGCAAAAAGTCGTCGTGCATCACCTGCAGATAGGCGCTGCGGCCGATCAGCCCGGCGAGTCCGGCCAGCAGCGCCACGAACAACGCGGTGGCGCGCCATCCGGGCAACTTTGCCGGGACGTCTCTATTTGCGCTGGCCGCGTAACTCATGACTGGTTATCTCTTTGGCCGTTAGGCTCAACCCTTATAAACTGTACTTGTCCGCTTGTCGGCAACTGCATATGCAACTGCCGCTCCGCGATCTTCTCTACCCGCCCCGGCGTCGCCAGCGTGCCCAGTTCCAGTTGCAACTGGCCCCACTCGATTTCCATCTGCTGCGCGTATTCTTTTTGCTTTTGCAGTTCGATGTACATCTTGCGCGCCTTGTGCTGCGAGGTGACCACGCTCAGCGCGCACATCACCACCGCCATCAGCAGCAGCACATTCAGCCCGTTGCCGCTAGGCGACATCGCTACGCTCCGCAATCCGCAACACCGCGCTGCGCGAGCGCGGATTGGCCGAAACTTCCGCCGCCGATGCACGCACCGCCTTGCCGACCAGACGCATCCTGCCCGGCGGCACTTCGCTCGCGCGGATAGGTACATTGCGCGGCAGCTTGTCGCCCTCCGCCATGTCGCGCATGAAATGCTTCACGATGCGATCTTCCAGCGAATGGAAACTGATTACCGCCAGACGTCCGCCCGGCTTCAGGTGCGTCACGCACTCTGGAAGGATCCCCGCAAGCTCTTCGAGCTCCCGGTTGAGATAAATCCGTATAGCCTGAAAGGTGCGCGTTGCCGGATTCTGCCCAGCTTCACGGGTACGTACCGTTTTACCAACCAGCTCGACGAGTTGCCGCGTGGTCTCGATAGGCGCAACTGCGCGCGCCGCAACAACCGCCCTTGCAATCTGCTTAGCAAACCGTTCTTCGCCGTATTCACGTATCACCTCCCCGAGCAAACCCTCATCCACCGATGCCAGCCACTCCGCCGCGGTCATCCCGCTGCTGGTGTCCATGCGCATATCCAGCGGCGCGTCGAAGCGAAAACTGAATCCCCGCGCCGCCTCATCCAACTGCGGCGACGACACCCCCAGATCCAGCAGGACGCCATCCACCTTCTCCACCCCCAGCTCGCGCAACACCTGCGCCAACTGTTCGAATCCGCTATGAACCAGCGTGAAACGCGCATCGCTCCACTGCCTGCCTGCCGCAATTGCTGCCGGGTCCTTGTCCAGCGCGATCAGCCTGCCGTTCGGCCCCAGCTTCTGCAAAATCAGCGCGCTATGTCCTCCGCGTCCGAAAGTGCCGTCCACATAGATGCCGTCCGCCTTGATCGCCAGCGCCTCGACCGCCTCGGACAACAGCACCGTCTCGTGCGTCAGCCCCGAGGCGGCGTTCTTGCTCACCCCGCCGGCATCGCGCTCACTCACAAGGAAAAGCCCTCAAGCTCCGGCGGCAGCTCGCCACCCATCAGCGACAGCGCCGCTTCCTGCTGCGCCTGCCACTTCGCCTCGTCCCACAACTCGAATTTATTGCCCTGACCGATCAGCATCGCCAGCTTGTCCAGCCCGGCGTAGCTGCGCAGCGTCGGCGGAATCAACACCCGCCCCGCGCCGTCCATCACCACCTCGGAAGCATTACCGACCAGCAAGCGCTGCAAAGCGCGGCTCTTGGGATTGAAAGAGGAAAGCTTGTTCAGCTTCTCAAGGATCGGCCGCCACTCCGGCTCGGGATAGATCAACAGGCAGCCGTCGGCATCCACGGTCAGCACCAGGCTGCCCGCACAATGCGCAAGCAGCAGGTCGCGATACCTTGCCGGTATCGCGAGCCTGCCCTTGTTATCCACGCTTAGTTGTGTCGATCCTTGAAACATCACAAATTCCCACTCTCGCCCACTTTTCACCACTTAAGCCCACTATATTGAAAAAAAACCGGCAGGTCAATACGAAAAACGGAATTTTTCTTTACGGGACAAGGAGTTAGCGTACAGAGTTAATGCAAAACAAATGTGCTTAAAAAGCAATGAATTGCACAAATAAGCTAAAGTGCTTTGTGATGGAGGGCCTAGATATTCCGGTCTATTGTCCCGGTTTGAGGGGTGGGATATGGTGCGCGGGGTTATGAGAAGTGACTTTAAGTTGCAGGTGCAAATTTTCAGAAGTGGTGGCACGGTCGCCCCCACACAAACTAATCTACTAAGTTCATCAGACCTAAATGACAGACTTCCTATCAGAATTAGCAAATACAAACACCGATCTACTTTTTGCAGGCCTGATTTCAGCAATTGTGTCCGCTATGGTTTCTTACTTATTTAAGCGTCGCGAAACCCGACATCAGGCAGAGGTCGAGTATGAGTACGAACAACGCAAGAAACTACAAGAATTGACAGGCCGCTATCACGGCCGACTCTTAAATGCAGCGAACAGCCTTAATTATCGCATTTGGAATTTGTACTCAAATCACCAGGAGGGCTGGCATAACGCAAACGGAAATTACGAGCAGGCGGCTTATTATTTTCAAAGCACCGCATATCGCCTTATGAATTTTTTTGCCCTGATCCGGCTTATTGAACGTGAATCAATTCTTTTGGATGCTCGAATCGCAACGAAAAAAGATTTCGCATTCTTAAACTATGCCGCCGCCTTCCACTGGGTTATGACAGACGTAGAGCTCTTTAAGGGCCTCAATTTTGATAAGAGCAAACAACAAGACCATTTCTTTTCCGATCACTTTCGGCACTACTGCGAGCTATTTCTAAAAAACAACGAAAATCTAAGTTATGAGACTTTCAAATCCGACGCATATCTAGACAAGCAATTCTCTGCGGTTCTAGCCTTTATTGATGGAGTGTCGCCCAGCGAGGAGAGACTACGTTGGAATCGTATTGTTTGCTTGCACCTTCTTTTAATGGCATTCATCAATACATTCGGATACACGCGCCAAAAATCGAAAACAAAGCAATTTCTAACGGCGGCCAAAAATTCAACGAATGTGACTTGCCTCAACAACCTCCTTGCCTGGTTACCGCGCCATGATTTGCACCACGATCAAAACATCAAAGATATCGTCAAAGCAATTGATAGGATCAATAAAGAAGTAGAATTAGGATTACTTAAAAACAACAGCCAAGAGCAGTTAAAGGAAAGTATGGTGGGCGCAGCCCACCATACTGTTTGAAGGTTTTGGTTTTTCTTTCCCCTGTGCGCCGCCGAGTAGCGCAGGCTGGTCAGGGGATGTCGGCGAGGACTGTCTGAGCGCGTAGCGCGAGTTCCGCAGCCGCCTGACCAGTCGAGCAACGCAGGGAACCCGAAGGGCGGCAAACCGGGGGCGCCTTTTCTTTGGTTACTTTCTTTTGGCGAAGCAAAAGAAAGTAACTTGCTGCCGGGCAACCCCCGGCGGTTTTTGTTTTGATGTTGTCGGGTTACGCGTCCGCTCATGGTTCGACAAGCTCACCACGAACGGATCGGTCGCCGGCAGAATTCAGCCGAATTCCTTCACGATATGCTGCTGCCTCCGACTGATCGCCAGCAACTCGTCCAGCCCCTTCAGCTTCACCATCCAGCCGCTGCCTTCTCCCTCCTCGCCGCCGCCCTTCTCGAAGCCCTCGATAGCCCCCTTCGCGACCAGGCAGTTGCGGTGGATGCGCGCGAAGCGCGTGGCGAATTCCTTCTCCATTGCGGTGAGCGATTCCTCGACCAGATATTCGCGTTCGGCGGTGCGCACGGTGACGTATTTCAACTCGGCGCGCAGGAACAGCACCTGTTCGACCGGCACGAGGTGGATCTTGCCGCGTTCGTGGATGGACAGGTGCTTGCGCGGTTCGGGCAGCAGTTCGCGCAGCACCTCGGTCTGGATGGGCACGGCGT
>Ga0209211_10000352_pt1 | contig 98378 bp, 99 predicted proteins | sample RifGroA2_FD_183992 | JGI IMG/M metagenome (GOLD analysis project Ga0209211, IMG submission 183992) | Groundwater microbial communities from Rifle, Colorado, USA - Groundwater A2 (SPAdes) (version 2) | ecosystem: Environmental > Aquatic > Deep subsurface > Groundwater | place: Rifle, Colorado... | reverse complement strand
CTTGCTCGCAAAGTGAGTAAATGGTAACTCTTTCGAAAAGATTTAACTGCTTGTACAGACCCTTAGTTGTGTTTTTCATCTGTTGATTTTATCAACAAATGTTGCACTTCGTTTTAGAACTTATCTACTATAATATAACCTTATATATGAAAATTGCTATTCTAGGTGGTGGGATAACTGGGCTGACGGCAGCTTATTGCCTAGCAAATAAAGGCCACCAGGTAACATTGATTGAAAAAGAAAAAATATTAGGCGGTCTTGCTTCTGGATTTAAAGCGGATGGTTGGGATTGGTACCTAGAGAGAACCTACCATCATCTATTTGCATCAGATTCTGACATCTTAGATTTTGCTAAGGAAATTGGATTTAATAAAATATATTTTCAAAAGCCCGTCACGGCGTCATTATACGGTAAACCAAATAATTTCAGTGTTCTCCCACTTGATACCCCAATTGACCTCCTCCAATTCCCCTATTTGAATTTTATCGATAAAATCCGGGCCGGGATGATAATCGCTTTTCTGAAAATATCTCCTTTTTTACCTATTTACGAAAATCAAACATCAGAGTCTTTTCTTAAAAAGACCATGGGGATCAATGTATGGAATGGGTTGTGGCAGACTCTTTTTCGGAAAAAGTACGGTAATTATGCGGGATTTATTTTAGCGTCTTTCATATGGGCGAGAATCAAAAAAAGAACTAAAGCGCTTGGGTATATAGAAGGGGGATTTCAGGAATTTATCGATTATCTAGAAAAAAAATCCCGTAAATTAGGTGTGACAATAATTAAAGGACAAGAAATAAAAGAGGTCACTAAGGTTAATGAAAAATTTACTATTAATGGAAATACATATGACAAGGTCATCTCTACTCTCCCGACTCCGATCATGGTCAAATTAACTAAAAATATATTTCCCGCCAATTACCTTGAAAAATTCAATAAATTAAAATACCTTCACGCAGTGATATTAATCCTGGAAACGGAGAATCCAATTCTCAATAAGACTTATTGGCTGAATATCTGCAGTGATACAATCCCTTTTATGATTTTAGCCCAACATACCAATTTTGTTGATATAAAAAATTATAACAATCATCATTTAGCCTATGTTGGTTGGTATGTAGACGGAGATAGTAAATTATTAAAAATGGATAAAAATCAATTGTTAAAATTTATTTTGCCTTATCTCAAAAAAATAACCAATCACCAACCACTAGTCACTAGCCACTTCGTTTTCAAGGCTCCGTTCGCCCAACCAATCTTTGATGAAGACTTCGTCAAAAACAAACCAAATTTTGTAACTCCTGATAAAGATTTCTTCATTGCTAACTTAGACATGACCTATCCGTACGATAGGGGAACAAATTATGCAGTGAAACTAGGGAAAGATGTAATTAAATTTATTAAATAATTGGTAATCCGCCTAAATCTTGGCTTTTTATTTCTTTGTATTTTGGATTCTTTTTAAGAGCCGGCTTACCATTATTTTCAACTACATAATAAGAAAATCCTTGCATAATTTTAACTAGTTCATAGTCGGCGTGTCCTGGCATACTCGCTTCATCGACCTTATCTTCAAAGCTTACCGGGCTGTCATCAGCAGTTACAAAATAAGTCCTTCCCGTGTTTACAAGTAAATGACCATATCCTGATGGCATATAGATTTTATCACCGGTTTTTACGGTAATCGCCTTAAACTCTTCGACTCTGTCAGCAACCATTTGTCCTTTTTCATCAACTACTAGCTTCTGTAATAGCGCAATTCCTTCTCCATGTATTATCCAATAGTTTTCATCCAAATTCCCAACATGATAGTGCCCATATGTTTTTATATATTCGGAAGATACGGTACCTGCTTCCCATACTGTGATATTTCTCTGTTCTTTACCACCTCTTATCATGTAGTAATGTATGGCTGGCCCAACGCCCAACGGATCCATTAATACTTCTTTCATCTTTTCATGACTTCTTGACGCATAATGTTTTGATACATTTTTGAAATCTATATTCATATTTGATAATTATAACTTTTAAAATTTATGTTTCTACAAATGTCTTAAGAACTACCGATTCTTTCTCAATCGGTTTAATTTTATATTTAAAGACTTTTTCTGAAATAAAACAGGAGTGGCCCTTGGTCATTTTTACTCCACCTTCATCTGTTGCAACTTCTACGCTACCCTTTCGTACAAATAAGTGGGCAAAAGATTTGTTTGTTTCTTCATCAATTTCTTCGCCTACTTTTAACACGTCTAGACAGTAATGTTTTGTTGTCAGATATCGTTTCCCTTCATTAGTTGGAGTCATTTTTTTTATATCATTATAGTCTGGGTTTTTGTCTAAATATCTAAAGTAGTCATTAATATGAATCTCTCTTATCGATCCATCTTTTTTGAATTTTCCTTTATCAAAGCTTCGAATTGTTGAGACAGGATCCATTACGTCTTGTTGGATTTCAAAATTGACATTACCGTCTGGATATTTATCAATATCTTCTTCCCATGAATGATGGACTCCGCCGTATGAAGCATCAACAACGGTGTCTTTTTTTACATGATGCATATTTACAAATTTCCAAGGATTTTTTGATTTTATGTACTCTTGCGCAATTTTATTTCCTTTCTCAATGGATATATTTTTATTCATAATTTCTTTGCTTAATGTCATCATTTTTTCTTCTATATCGGTACATATTTTTTTATATTCATTAATATTTATATTTTTTTTAAGTCCAAAAGTAATCAGTCCGTCTTTTAAGTAATACCAAGATTCCGCTTTTGGTAACCAGCGTTTTACTGAAAGACCAGTCCTAATATGTAATTGAAATGAGTTTCCATTAGATTGATTAATTTTTATTAGAGGAATTTTATTAAATAGATCCGTGACATCTTTGAGGGCGACGTAATCAATGTTTTTTTTGTATGGAAGGGTATTAAATACTTCATTTGTATCGGGACCACCTAATTCTGGTAAAAACTTTTTGTCACTTGCATCACTAATTTTAAGTTGTAATTTAGATTTACTAAAAAGTTCATAACTTTGACCGATTTTTTTATTCTTGAAGACAGGATTATGACTCCAGTTTTTTATTCCAAGTATATATTTACCTCCCCAAGTCGGCTGTTCAATCAGCTTCGGAATAATTAGATAGGGCTTTTTTAGTATTTTCATAATTTGTCTTGAGTTTATAAGTATAATATAATAAACCGATGAAAAGAAATAAACTTTTCACTTATCTTAGAGTTTTACGGGTTAATCAATGGATTAAAAACCTCGTTGTCTTTATTGCTATTATTTTTTCTGGACAACTGTTTAATCTTGATCTGCTGGTAAAAACATTTCAGGGATTTTTTATATTTTGCTTACTATCATCAACTTCTTATGTATTAAACGATATTATCGACTATCCATTTGACAAAAAACATGCTTTCAAAAAAAACCGCCCGATTGCAGCCGGAGAGATTTCTCTTCCTGAGGCATCTTTTATATTATTTGTGTCGACTTTGGTGTCTTTGATTTTAGCTTTATTTTTTTCTTTACCATTCTTCTTTTTAAGTTTATTTTTTATTCTTCTTCATTTTTTATATTCCCTCTTTTTAAAAAAACACCCTGTCATCGATATTTTTACAATTTCTCTTTCATTTTCAATAAGAGCTTATGCTGGTGTAATAATTACTGGTTACCATATTCCAATTTGGATGATGTTGACAGTATTTTTTATGTCTCTTTTCATGGCAACCGTTAAACGCCACGCTGAGCTTGTGTCACATGGCCGGGAAGCTCGCGCGTCTCTTTACAGATATAATGAGCATTTTCTAGATTTCCTAACCTATTCGGCTGCGACTTCAACCATAATGTCTTATTCATTCTACACATACTTTGAAAAACTCCCGCCAACAAAAAGTATTTTTGGCGAATATTTTTCAGCAAACTTTCCTGACCTTGAAGCTCGAAAACTTTTAATGATAACCATCCCCTTAGTAGTCTACGGAATTACACGTTATGCACAAATGCTTTACGAAAAATATGAAGGTGAGAGACCAGAAAAATTGATCACGACAGATATTCCCCTAGTTATTACCATTCTACTTTGGGGAGCCATCCTAATTTCGCTAATATACGTTATATAATCATAATTTTGAGATTTGTCCGCCAGCTGGCGGATTGACTTTTAAGATTTCTTTTGTAGCATATAGTCCATTGACAAAAATAAAAAAAATTGATCTAATTAACCTAATTTCAAATTGATCTAACTAATAACTAATATCCGATAAAATATATTTGAACACTTGGGAATTGGGACTTAGAAATTGATTAGATTAATTAGAATAATTAGAAATTAGAAATTTTTTTATATATGAAAACTCAAAATTCAGAAAAAAATAAGGCAGTCACTTTTGCGATGGAGCAAATTCAAAAACAGTTTGGTCGAGGATCAATTATGCGACTCGGCCAAGGGCCAGTTGTCCCGGTTGAAGTAATTTCATCAGGAATTCTTCCCCTTGATGTCGCGCTTGGAGTAGGAGGAATTCCAAGAGGAAGAATTATTGAAATCTTTGGACCGGAGGCTGCTGGCAAAACTACAATCTGTCTTTCAATAGTTGCGGAGGCTCAGAAAAAAGGTGGGGTAGTTGCATTTATTGATGCCGAGCATGCTCTTGATCCCTCTTGGGCCAAGACCCTTGGTGTTAAACTCGAGGACTTATTAATTTCACAACCCGATACCGGAGAGCAAGCTCTTGAAATTACCGAAACATTAATCAGATCGGGTGGAGTAGATTTAGTAATTGTTGACTCAGTTGCCGCCCTTGTCCCGAAGTCTGAGATTGAAGGGGAGATGGGCGATTCACAAATGGGACTTCAGGCGAGGCTTATGTCACAGGCATTAAGGAAACTTACTGGGATTGTATCGAAATCAAAGACAACGGTTATCTTTACAAATCAATTACGTCTTAAAATTGGAGTATTTTTTGGTAATCCTGAAACGACACCAGGAGGACTGGCATTAAAGTTTTATACCTCAATTAGAATGGATGTCCGAAAAATTGAAACATTGAAGAAAAATAACCAAGTTTATGGCTCTCGTATCCGAGTAAAAGTAGTAAAGAATAAGGTGGCCGCCCCATTTAAAGAAGCGGAAATTGTTATTACCGCATCAGGTGTAGATCGAGAAGAAGCGTTGGTTGACGCCGCAATAAATTCCGGGTTAATAACCAAGTCTGGATCATTTTTTAAGATCGGTGAAAAACTTTTAGGTCATGGGAAAGAAGAGGTAAAAGAAATGGTCAAAGGCGACGAAAAACTAAAAGAGAAGCTGATGAAAGAAGTGTTGGGAAAAAAGTAGTTTTAGTTCATAAAGTCTTTAAAGTCTATAAAGTCCCTAAAGTCAGTTTTTTTATGCGTCTTTCTTTACGGACTTTTGACCTTATGGACTTTATGGACTTAAATGAAGATCTCATTCCTCTCCTTAATAAAGCCTACTTCTTTCTCAAGTTCCGCCCTCGTACTGAGAAAGAAGTCCGTGATTATCTTTATAAAAAAATAAGGACAACTCACTGGTCACGCGATGGAGCGGAAGAGGTTATAAAGAAACTTAAAGATCAAGAATTAATTGACGATAAAAAATTTGTAGATTGGTTTGTAAGACAAAGGACTACTTTAAAACCAAAGGGTCAAAGATTACTTACCCGCGAGCTACTTCAAAAAGGAATTGCCCCCGAATTGATCGAAGATTATTTTTCTGAAAACTCGGTCGATGAGGAAACTTTGGCTTTTCAAATCCTTGAGAAACGATGGAGCAGATTCAAAAGCCTTGACTCAAAAAAACGCTTTGAAAAAGCAGCCAGATTTCTATTGAGCCGAGGATTTAATTACGACCTGGTAAAAAAAACCATTGATAAGTTCGGATAAAATTAAATCTGGTTTTCCAAAATCCAGTCTATAATTAGTTTTTTAATTTTAAGATATTCCTCCTTTTCAAACTGTATATTGGCAATGCAGTATTTTTTTGAGCGGAGATGAGAACAAAAAAGACATTCATATAAATCAAAGCAATCATGGATAAATAATGACCTTGATACTTTACTCGACCATGAGACCTCAAAAGAAGAAGAACAATATATGCTCTCTTTAATTCTGATACCTAACGTACAGGATGAACTGTCACGACAGCCTAACATATAATTGCTGTCAAAAATCTTATAAGAAAAAATGATATTTTTTGAATCAAAAATAGAAACACTTCGGTAAACAGAAATACTATTATAAACGCTGTCTGACTCTGATACTTCTTTCGAACTAATATATTTCTCGCCGGTAATATAATTTATTTCTTTCCACGCCTTGAGAACATCTTCTATTGAGTTAATTAGTTGCCTTTTTCTCATCCACTCGTCTTTTTTAAATCTCTCCGCTATAGCATTTTGGGCACTAATTTTTTCCGATTCGCCGGAAAATGACCAGGTATAAACGCCAGATAAAGCGCATTTGACTTTATTGGCAAGTGGAATATCGAACGAAAACCTTTTCTTTAGTTGTTCTAACGAATAGGTATTGTTTCTATTAAATACTTCTTTAAATACATAGTCGGATATTTCTTTAGCCTTTTGATTGTTCATACTGTCATCGTTTTACTTTTAAAACAGGGGTAAAATTTACCTTGAAAAAAAACTCTCACCAGGCACTCTCTTGGATTTAAATCCACAAGTAACTTTCTCTTTAAATCATCTTCTGATAATCCCTTTGTCTTCTCTTTTTCTAAAATTTCATCGGAGAATTTCATTTGTAAATTTTTGGTTAAAATCTTTGCGTCTTCATCAGCAACTTTAAAAACGAAATAATTATATATGTTTGATAAAATTCCTTGAACAAGAGGAGACGATATTTGAGTCAGATACTGTTGAGACAAAAATAGTGATAGATTAAACTTTCTTGCTTCAGAGAGAATGCTGGTTAAGCTTTCATTTTCAACAATCGAAACTTCATCAATAATAAGTATAATTTTTTTATTGATTGACTTTTTTTGGGCAATAAGGAAAACCTGTTGAATTATCAACCCCGCTATTAGTTTTGTTGCCTTTTCGCCTAAGAAAATCCTATTTAGGGAAAAACATGTCAGAAAATTATTAGTTAATATTGATTCTAGTGTATTTGCTGTAATTTTAGAAAAGGAGGGAATGAAGTTTAATTCATCAATTAAAACTAAAATAGGCATAATGGATGTTTCGTAAAATTTTGTTTGTAATTCGACAAACTCTGTTTCAAAAAAATGGATTAAATAATCATACTCATCCGTTAGGTCTATTAAAATCATTTTTCTAAATTCAAGTTCACTCAAAAATCTTCTTAACACAAAAAGAGACATTTTATTTTTTAAAAATAAAATATAGATAACATATTTAAGAACTCTTTCTAACTTGGCGTTGAACTGTTCTCCGAGGAGGGTTTTAAAAAGCAGAATCGTAAGCTCGGTCGAAATCTTTGGCTCTGAGAACGTCGGAAACAGTTCACACGATGAATCGATAAAATCGAGATTTATCTTGCTAGACAGGTTCCAAAACTGTGAATATAAAACTGCATGAGGGTCAATAATAATGACCCGGTATTCATCGGTCAACCCTAAGCGATCAATTTCTTTTATAAATAATTCAATAAATTTTGATTTTCCAACCCCAGTTTGCCCGACCGTTAATGTATGCTTATTAAACTCAAAATTTTTTAGTGGGAAATGAATGGCGGTAGAAAATTGGGGGAAACCAAATACTTCTAAGAGGCTTTCTTTTTTTACCGGAGTAAATAATTTTGCTACTTCCTCTATGTTTAAAAACAGAGGTGATGTTTTTTTCTTAAGTTTAGTATTTTTTTTAAAATCAAATTCAAGATTAACCAAAGGGTTAGTTAAGGTAAAATACAAAGAATAGTATCTGTTTTCCTTATTATTTTTCAGATGAACTTTTATTTCATAAACCCTAACGGAGAAGAATCGATGAAATTTGATAATTACCTTTTGGATCTGTCTTCCTTTTTTAATTTCCTCAATTTCTCTAAATTCAGAGATATTTTTTTTAGATGATAATCTCAAGCTTATTTTTTTATATGGGGAGTTTACTTCTTCTATTAATTCTCTACTTATCGGTTTTAAAAGAAAACCTTCTAGCTTTGTTGCTAAAATCGAGAGGTCTTTTTTACTATAAAGATAAAATTCTACAGTATTTAAATCAAATATTATCTCTAAGGCCGGATTTTTGTCATATTCTGTAGTGTTTTCTATAAGCCTCTGCCAATCCAAGGCTATCACTTTGTCATTTTGGATAAACAGCTCAAACGCTCTCATGAAGGCTATTATAAAACCTTATATATTATATATATTTATATATTTACATAGAGCGTCACGACAATATAAAATGCGCTTGACAAGTTTCAAAAACCTTCTTAAAAATGGATTGGGTAAATTGTTGTCACAAGCTAATGTATAACCTCCGAGGTTGTTAGGTTAAAAGAGATCATTAAAAAATCAGCCCTCTTTCTTATGGGCCGAGGATTTAATTACGATTTAATAAAAATAACTATTAGTAAATTTGAAAAATAGATTTATAATTAATTTATGTCTGAGATTATTTTTTTTGGCTATGGCGCAAATTACGATATAAACCGAATTAGAAGTATTATTGGACATGAACCAAAAGGAGGGGAAGGTGCAATATTGAAAGGATATTCTCTTGGTGTACAGTCTTTAAACAATATTCCTGAAAAAGAAAAATCTGTTTTAAAAAAGGTTTGGGGAGAAAATTTTGAAGCCTATACTCTTGTTTCTGGGACGGGGTATATTAATGGTCGTCTATGGATTATTAGTGAAGAAGACCTTGAAAAAATAAAAAAATGGGAATTTATTTATAAGGACAGTTGGAGGGAACTATTAAATATTTCAATAACTACTTTTGATGGAAAAACTATCACTGCGGTTACTGAAAAATCAAAAGACCAATATGGATTAGAGAGAGTCGCCGATGGTCTTAACTACGACTTCACTTTAAACAAAGAGGGGCAAAGAAGACACCCAACACCCGAAGATGAAGCGAAAATGGAACTCATGCGTCAAGAAATTAGTAGATATTATACTCGTCCTTCTTTTGCATAAAATTGCTCACTTGTAGTTTTTTCTTGTATGGAGTAAAATACTTAGTATTAGAAATTGCTTAAGGGATATTAAAAATCGAATATTAAAAATAAAATGATAGATAAAAACGCAATAACAGCTTCAGTTTCATATTTCGTGACGTCGTTTTAATCTTTTCATTTTTCTGTTCGATAAATATCCTCTTTTAAGCTCCATAAAATTACTATGTTAGTTAAATTTTTTAAGAAATTTACTTCAATTGGTCGTGATCGGGAAGAGTTGATAAATAATGCTAAAAGGGAGGCAGAAATAGTTATCCTTAAAGCCAATCAAGAGGCTTTCACAATTAAAGATACGGCCGAAAAAGAGTCGCGAAAATTGGCGACCGATGCTTTAGAGATAGAAAAAAGACTAGCCAAAAGAGAACAGTCGATTGAAGATAAAGAAATTCTTGTTAATAAAGAAAGACAGTCGGCCGATGATATTAAGCGTCATTTAGAAAAACTTAAGGTAGATTTAGAGAAAAACAAAGAGGCAATGTTGGCTAAGCTTGAAAAAATTGCTCAATTAACTAAAGATCAAGCTAAAGAGCTTTTACTTGCAGGATGGGAAGATAAGCTTAAGGGAGATATTGCCAAAAAAATTAAGGCAGCCGAGGAAGAAATAAAATCAAAAGTTGATGATAGGGCTAAACATATATTGGTCGATTCTATGCGTTATGGAGCCGTTGACTACACTGCCGAATACACGCTTTCAGTGATTAATCTACCTTCTGAGGATTTTAAGGGTAGAATAATCGGAAAAGACGGAAGAAACATTAGAGCCTTTGAGATTGCAACCGGGGTTGACGTTGATCTTGAAGAGGAGGGAGTCATTAGACTATCAAGTTTTGATGCAGCGCGTCGTGAAGTTGCCAGGCAGTCGCTTGAAAGACTAATTAAAGATGGCCGGATTCAGCCGGCCCGAATCGAGGAAATAGTTAAAAAAACTCGAGAAGACATTGATAAATCAATATTTAAGGCTGGTGAAGAGTTATGTCATTCTGTAGGGATCTTTAATATACCGCCTGAAATAACCCAGGCGCTCGGCCGATTTAAATACCGTTTTTCATACGGACAAAATATGATTGTCCATACACTTGAAGAAACTAAAATTGGAGTTGCCTTAGCTCATGAGCTTAAGGCTGATGTTAATGTCGTTAAGCTCGGGTGCTTGCTTCATGATATCGGAAAAGTCATAACCGACAAAGAGGGGTCACACGTTGACCTTGGAGTTGAACTTTTAAAAAAACATCGGTTTCCCCAAAATGTCGTTGATTGTGTGGCTGCCCATCATGAAGACATTCCTTTCCCATCTGTTGAATCAATTATTGTTTATATATCTGATGCGGTTTCAGGTGGAAGGCCTGGCGCCCGACATGAAGACTTTGAAGAATATCTAAAAAGAATAAAGACGATTGAGGAAGCGGCTAAAACTAAAAAGGGAGTCAAGGAAGTATATGCGCTTCAAGCCGGACGGGAACTACGAGTCATCGTCAAGCCTGATGAAGTAACTGATGATGAAGCAGTTGTCATGGCTGAAAAAATAAGAGAAGAGCTTGAATCTAAATTTGACGTCTTCCCTGGACAAATCAAAGTGACAATAATAAGAGAGTCAAGAGCCGAGGCAACAACGAAAATATAAATTCAGCAAAATAATTGGGAAATCTAATTTCTAGTATTGGTGAGTTTGGATTAATTGAAAAAATAAAACGCCAGCTTGGAAACAAAATTATTGGTGATGATACAGCTCCGATTATAATAGGTGATGAGACATATCTAGCTACCTGCGATATTTTACTTGAAGACAGGCATTTCTTAAGAAGTTATCCCCCTGAAAAAATCGGCTTTAAGGCGATAAGTGTCAATGTCTCGGACATTGTTGCCTCGGGTGGTAAACCGATATGGGTTTTAGTTTCTCTTCTTTTACCTGACATTAATATTTCTTATGTAAATAAAATCTATGAAGGTATTAAAAAGGCGTGCTTATATTATCATTGTCAGGTAATTGGAGGAAATATTACATCTTCCGAAAAAATAGGAATTGATGTTTTTATGATTGGAAAAGCCAAAAAATTTATGGGCCGGTCTGGGGCCAAGATTGATGATTTAGTCTACACAACAGGAGTTCTTGGAGATTCAAAGGCTGGGTTAGAGTTACTTCTAAAAAAGAAAAAATCTTATGAAAATTTTGAAAAACAACTAATTAAAAAACATATTAATCCAATTATTAATATAAAAAACTCTGACTATATTTCAAGCTTTGCTACTTCAGCCCTTGATATAAGTGACGGGCTGTCCTCTGATATCTTCTACTTGTCCAATCAATCTAATGTAGGAATAGTTATTGAATCTAAAAAAATCCCGTTATCTGACAGTCTCTTGAGGTTCTGCAAAAAATATAATTATGATCCAATCGATTATTCTTTATCGGGAGGAGAAGACTACGAAGTGCTTTTTACTCAAAATTTGAAATCCCTGCCTGCGCAGGCAGGCGAAATTCGAAATCCGAAAAAATACTTTTGTATTGGAAAAGTAGTTCCAAAAAGGGGGGTTTGGCTTGATGACAAAAAATTGATAAACAAAAGTTTTTCTCATTTTCTTCCTGTCACAAAGCCCCCTAAATGATATAGATTGTTATAATAAGATATTTTTAATATAGATTGACAAGACGCCAAAAAACGACTATTCTGTTAACAATTAATTGTTCGAACGCTTTAAAACAAAATATAAGGAAGGAGGTGACACATATGACAAAAGCAGATTTAGTCGCCCAAGTAGCCAAAAAGGCCGGTCTTACCGCTAAAGCAGCCAAAGACGCCGTCTCGACAGTTTTCGGAACAATGTCTGACGCAATGAAAAGAGGAGAGAAGGTAGTTGTGACAGGTTTCGGAACTTTTATGGTTAGACGACGAGCCGCAAGAAAAGGCCGAAATCCTCAAACTGGAGCTGAGATTCAAATCCCAGCAACAAAGACACCAGGATTTACAGCCGGAAAGAGCTTAAAAAGATTAGTAAAGTAATTTTAGTTTTAGATTATCAAAACACCCTGTACCAAATGGTACGGGGTTGTTTTTTTAGGGTATTTTATGTATACTCTAGATGTTTAATGAAAAATATTGCTCGTCTAATTTTGATTGTTTTTACTTTAGTTGTTTTACCTCTGACCGCTTACTTTGTCATGGAGTCATCTGGTGCAACAATTGATACTGCAGCCAACAAGGTCGCCTACGATCTCCCATATCCAGGCATCCTTCCAGATCATCCGTTATATTTTGTAAAAATTATTAGAGATAGAATCACTGAGTTTGTCAGTCGCGACACAATAAAAAAAGCTGAAGTTTATCTATTGTTTTCAGATAAGAGAGTATCGATGTCGATGTCGCTTGCTGAAAAAGGGAAGAACAAGCAGGCGATTGAAACTTTCTCAAAAGCTGAGAAATACTTTATAAAAATTCCTCCACTTTTAAAAACTGCGAAAAAACAAGGCTCGGCCGCTCCATCAAGTTTTGTCGAAACACTTAAACTGTCAAATTCTAAGCATCGAGAATTAATCAATGAGCTTTTAAAGACTTTGCCTGCGGGGTTAAATGAATCCTTGAATGAAGTCTTAAATATAAACAACGAGATTAAGAGCGATCTTGAAAGCTTATAGAGAAAACAACTGCAATAAGGTAGAAATTCTGCACTAAAGTTATCCAGTAATGATCAAAGAGGCCAGTTATCATAACAACAGACAAAATTAAAAGGCTATTTTTTTTGAATCCGCCTAGTATCTTACGATTTAAATAAAGAAAAAGGCCCGATGAAATAAGCCCGAATTCAGATATGAACAGTAAGTAAATATTATGGACAGGTTGATTAAAAAATAAATAAAAGTTTGATTTTATCTGCGATTGTGCCAATAAATAGCTGTTGACTCCTGTACCAAAAAGCGGGTGCTTAATAATTATTGTCCACGAATTTTTAAGTAGCTCTATTCGTTTTTGGATTGTCAAAGGATCGGTTATTGCCTGCAAAAAAACCAGTGACATAGCAATTGGAATGAAAATTCTTGCGATCTTACATGATGGGCATTTTATTTTAGTATTTAGCATCCAGTGTGTAGTATTTAATATAAGAAATGTGACGATAGCAACTTTAGAAAATGAAATAAAGATTAACAAGGTAAAAATCGATAAAGAAAAATATTTAAGGAATATAAATTTATTAAATTTTTTGTAAGAAAGAACAAAAAAGTAAATTAATAAATAAAAACCCGCCATTGAATTAGGGTGAGAAAAGCTTCCATATGGCCGTAAGAATTCTATTCCGTTTATTGTTGCCTTGGCAATCCCCGGAGTGCTTAGGGTAAATAATCTTTCACCAATGAAATAAAATATCCCTTGGATTGAACTTTTATTATAAAACTGTAATAGGCAAAGAAATAATTCGATTAATCCTGAAGATAAAAAAGATATAACAATTGACCTTGGACTTAGATATTTCATTATCTTTTTCCCTAGAAAAATTAAAATAAAAAATTCAATCATCCTTAGTAAACCGTATAAAGATAAATATTTTGATTGAGAAAAAATTATGTTAATAGCAATTAGTAAGAAGATAAAAATAAATACTTTCTTTCGAAAAAATAATAATAATTCTTTTAAATTTAATATTGAAAGTAAAAGAATCAATGTGTCGATTAGATAAATTGTAGGGGATAAGTAGTCTACTCTAACTCCTTGAAGATAAGAAAATGGTGGAAAAAAATGTTTTCCTAATTGAAACGGTAAGATAAATAAAAGTAAGAAAAATAGTCCTTTTCTGATCATTATTGATATTTTAGTTGAAATTAGGTATTATTTCTCACGTTATGACAAACTTGAGGATCCCAGGGCCAACTCCACTCCCTCCACAAGTCTTGGCTTCGTTATCAAAGCAGGTGATTAGTCACCGCGGCCGCGGATTTGAAAAGATCTATCAAGAAATCGTTACAAATCTTCAGTATTTCTACCAAACAAAAAATCCCATCTATCTTTTAACAGCGTCGGGTACGGCCGGACTCGAAACTGCCGTTGTTAATTTTTTCTCACCTGGTGATTCTGTAATCTTTTTTACTTGCGGGGAATTTGGTAACCGATGGGCTGAAATAGCTCGAAGATATGGATTAAATGTTAATCAAATTAAATTTCCCGAAGGGACTTCGGTCAAGAAAGAAATAGTTCAGGAAATCTTAAAAAAAACAAAAAAACTAAGGGCGGTTTTTATTACCCACAATGAGACGGGGACCGGAGTATTAAATGACTTATTTGCAATTTCCCCCCTTGTAAAAAGTCATCCTAATAAACCGCTCCTTTTAGTAGACTCGGTTAGCGCTCTTGGTGGAGTAAATCTACCGATGGATAAACTCAAAATAGACGTTTTGGTATCAGCCTCTCAAAAGGCCTGGATGTCCAGTCCCGGAATTTCAATGATCGCTGTTTCAAAAGATGCCCGGGAAAGACAAAAAAACTCAAAAATACCAAAATATTATTTTGATCTTGCTTTGTATGAAAAATTTGCAGAAAAAAATCAAACGCCGGCGACTCCTGCCGTTTCTGTTTTATTTAGTCTTCAAGCCGCTTTAGCTTTAATGAAAGAGGAAGGTCGAGAAAAAGTCTTCAAAAAACATCTTGAGCTTCGTGATTATTTTCGAGCAGAGATAAGAAAAATGGGATTAAAACTCGTCGTTGCGGATATTGAAGCATCGCCAACCGTAACTTCTATTTGGCCGCCCACGGGGGTCGATGAAGCTTTATGGAGAAAGCTTTTGAGAGAGAAACATGATGTCGTAATTGCCGGTGGGATGGGTGGACTTAAGGGTAAGATTGTAAGAGTCGCCCATATGGGATATTTTTCAAAGAAAGATCTTGATCTTGTAATCCTTGCATTAAAAAAATCTCTCTTAGAAATTAAAAAAATATGAAGGTTTTAATTGCCGATAAAATCGATGATAAAGTACTTAAATTGCATTTATCTAAAAGTGTTAAATTTGATTATCGACCAGAAGTTACGCCTGAACATCTTCTTAAAATAATTAAAAATTATGAGGGACTTATTGTCCGTAGTCGCACAAAGGTTACTGAAAAAATTATAAATCGAGGAAAAAAATTAAAAGCGATCGGAAGAGCGGGTAGTGGACTTGATAATATTGATTTAATAACGGCCAAAAAAAATAATATTGTTGTTGTTAATACTCCCGGTGCAAATAGCAATGCCGTTGTCGAATTAACCTTAGGTTTAATATTTTCTCTTCTTCGCAAGTTGGAAAATGCATACAGTTCAATGAAGGATGGATTATGGTTAAAAAAAGATCTTAAAGGCCAGGAGCTAAAAGGTAAAGCGGTCGGGATTATAGGTTACGGAAATATTGGTAAAAAATTAAAAACAGTCCTTGAAAGTTTAGGGGTAAAAACTTATTTTTTTAGCAGACATAAAAAAAACGTCGGTTTAAAAGAATTATTTGCAAAGTCAGACATTGTAACGATTCATCTATCTCTAACTGCAGAGACAGAAAATATTATTAATAATAAGATGCTTTTTTTAATGAAGCCTTCTTCATATCTCATTAATATATCTCGAGGCGGGGTAATTGAAGAAGAGTCTCTTTATCATGCATTAAAAAACAATAAAATTGCTGGAGCCGCACTTGACGTCTATTGGTCAGAGCCACTACCGCCCGATTCAAAATGGAGAAAACTAAATAATGTAATTATGACTCCACATATTGGCGCCTCAACATCTGAGGCATTAACTAGAGCAACATCTGAGATAATGGAAAAAGTCATTAAAAATTTAAAATAAATTTATGAAAACCGATCGTTTTTATTTAAAAATAATTCCTATTGATGAAATTATTATTCATGAAGAATTTGATACATCTCGAAGTAAAAATCTTATTCAAAAGCTGAAAAGCAGTGGTTTATTTACTGATCCGATAATCGTCGCCTCTCTTAATAACGGTAAATATCTCCAACTCGATGGTATGAATCGGATTAATTGCTTTAAATTAATGGGAATCAAAAACATTTTATGTCAAATAGTCGATTATAGTAACCAAGAGGAAATTGAGCTATCATCTTGGATTCATTTTTTTAAAGATAAAAGAGAAAGTTTTTTTAATCATATAAGGAAAGATAAAAATCTTGTCATTAAAAAGGCAGAATTGGAATTAATCGGGCCAAGGTCGATAAAAGAAAAAGATTATGGAAGGCTAATTACTGTAGTTGATAGAAAAGGTGGATCTTACTTAGTTAATACTGCTGGAGAATTTATCGATAAAATTAAGCGGCTCAGTTACATTGTTTCCTTTTATGAAAATAACATTACCCGCTCTATATTACCATTTTCGATGACTTCTAGGAATGTGCGATTATTTTTTTATGAGCATCCTCATCTAAATTTTTTTGATCATCCCGACTCAAATTTAATGGTAGTTTTCCCGAATTTCACACCACAACAAATAATTGAGATTGCCCAAGCCGGAGCTGCCGTCCCCGCCGGTATCACAAGACATCTAGTAAAAGGTCGGTGTCTGAATGTAAATCTTCCGCTTAGTTTTTTTGATAACTCTGTATCATTAATGGAGCTAAATAAGCGGTTAGATAAAATATTATTAAAAAAGGCGGTTCGGTTTTATGAGGAAACGACAATTCATTTTGAGTAATTAATAATTAAATATTTAATATGAAAGGGTTTATCGAATTTATTAGAGAGCGAGGGGTTGTTGGATTTGCTGTCGCCTTTATATTAGGCGGAGCAATTACTAAATTGGTGGCGTCACTCGTCACTGATATTGTTAATCCTATTTTAGGTGTTGTTTTGTCGAAGACCAGAAGTTTGGAGACAATGTATTTTAGATTCGGCCAAAACAAAATTCTTTGGGGTCATTTCGTCAGTAGTTGTCTAGATTTTTTAATCTTAGCGCTTGTTGTTTACTTTGTCGTTAAAGGACTTGGTCTTGAAAAAGTAGATAAGAAAAAGTAAGTTTATAGGCGTGGGATTCTCTTCTTGGCAGCTTGGATCTATCTTTATCACATAATAGTATTTAAACTTTTATAATATAACTATGAAAGCTAGATTAGCAACAAAATTGGATAAAATAGCTATTTTAAATTTATTAAACGAGCTTGGAAAAGTTGGAAATAAAACATCAGACAATGCAGAGTCAGAAAAAATTGGAGAAATATTTAACGAAATTATTTCTAAAAAGAATGTTTTTATATTTGTCGTTGATGAAAATTCAGAAATACTTGCCTTGGCAACTCTCTATCTTATTCCCTATATTCGTCATGGTTCATATCGTGGTCACATTGAGGATTTTGTTGTAAGTAAAGAATTTAGAAATAAAGGAATTGGATCGTTTTTTATAAAAGAAATAAAAAAATACTGCAAAACAATAGATATTTCAGTAATTAAACTAACATCGATGTTGGATAATATAATTGCCCATGATTTTTATGAAAAAAATGGAGGAAAACATACGGAAAAAATTTTCCGCTTTGATATTAAATAAGTTGTAACAACAATCTACATGGTGGAGATGGCGGGAATTGAACCCGCGTCCGAGAAAACACCCTTATAAATTTTTAGTTGGAGTTAGATTATTTTTACTCTTGCCCCAATCGCTTAATAATCAAAGCGCATCGAGACAGTCAGTTAAGTTTATCGATCTTAAATACAACTGATTACTTTTTAAGACCTTATTCCGATTGGTTACCCCTTTATAAATTGAATCGGACGAAATCTATAAAGAGTCTTCAGAAAAGCTTAAACAAAAAGAAGTGCCGGTTGCCCAGCAGATCTATATTGTAGATAAGCCATTTCCTCAGCTGACAAAGTGTTTTTATCAGTTAATTTTTCCGTTTAACGCACAGGTGCGCTCCAACGATTTATAAAAGTGCAAATTTCCCGTCGATACCTAGCATCCCCTGTTAGAAACTGTTGACCGATTTATTCAAATCGGCTTACAGTTTCTTACATCCGCCAAGATTCGCTCCCCGCCAAAGGCGGGGTAAGAATCGGCGGATATACTAAAACTTTATATATTCTTTTGCTTCTCTTTTTTCATTCCTCTTTATATCTCTATTTTTCTCTAATTTTCTTTTTTCCAAATCTTTTCTACCTCTAGCCAGTGCTATCTCTAGCTTGATCAGGCGCCCCTTATTATAACATGCGATAGGGGCAAGAGTCAAAGCACCCCCTCCTGCAATTTTAACCTTAAGACGTAATAATTCTTTTTTATGCATTAATAATTTTCTAGATCTTTTAGGGTCATAAGAATCATTTTTCGCAAATTCATAAGCTTGGATTTGGGCGTTTATCAAATACGGGCCAGAGTCAAGAATTTTTACAAACGCATCGTCCAGACTCATTCTTCCGGCTCTTATTGATTTTACTTCAGGACCAGTCAAAGATATCCCGACTTCATATTTTTCGATTTCCTGATATTCACGGTGAAATTTACGATTAGTTATTTTCATATATAGCAATTATAATCTACTTGATGGTAAATTTTGAAAAATATTATGTTTATACCATTCTTTCTTTAAAAGATTTTGATATTTATACAGGTATTACAACCGATCTAAAAAATCGAATTCAAGAACATATGAGAGGAGTAGTCTCTTACTCGAAAATTAGGATACCATTCAAACTCATTCATTACGAATATTTTATTAATCTTAATGACGCCAGGAGAAGACAGATGTTTCTAAAAACAAATGTTGGTCGATCACAATTAAAAGAATCGCTAAAAAAAACTTTGGCAAGTAAAACATATATGCCGTATAAAATACTTAATAGGCGGCACCTTTGAAGTCGGGACAATTCTCTAAGGCCCATTGTAAATACCCGCGCGTACACTCTCTTTTCATCATAAATTTTTCTGTTGGTATACAATCTATATTTTCTGTTTCTGGGCATGTATAGTCACTTTCACTCTGTGTTACTTTTACACAAATACCTGAGGCATCGGGAAATATTTTACCTCCCATATCACATACATACCCCTCAGGGCATATTAGACCTCTTATTCCGCTACAATTAATTTTTTCCCCTTCCGGAATTATAGTCGGACAAATTTCAAATTCACAATTTGACCCCGACCTTCCTACCGTTGATCCATCAGGGCAGATCTTTGCATCCTCCGTACACCCAACCTTGACAACTGAGTTATTGGTCTTACTTTCCAAGGCTTTATAATAATTCATTCCAAAGATAAAGGCTAATATTGGTAAGGAAATAAACATAAGCAGGGCAATCGCCTTAGATAGAGGTGTCACGGTAGTTAGTTCACCCGGTAATTTCATATTAAGATAATAACATATTTAGTAAAATATAGATAAATGGAAGAGAAGCTATTCTTCAAAAATTCAAAAGGAAATAAACTTGTAGGTATTTTGTCGATTCCAAGAGGTGACAAAATTAACCCAATAATTATTTTGTGTCATGGTTTTAATTCAGGTAAGGATAGCTCAACCAACCTTGCTTTAGTTCAAGAATTAAATAGAAATCAAATTTCTAGTTTTCGCCTTGATCTTTTTGCTCACGGGGAGAGTGAGGGAAACTTTGAAGATATTACCGCTTCTGAAGCGGTCGATGATATTTTAAAAGCAATTGATTTAGTGAAAAAACTTGGTTATAAAAAAATTGGATTAGTTGGGTCAAGCTTTGGAGGGCTAGCCTCATTCATTGCCTCTTCTATTTCAAGTAATCTATATTTGCTTGCTGTCAAATGTCCAGTCTCAAGCTATCTTGAGTTTAGAGATTATGCGAACCTAATGATGATAGATGAATGGAAAAAGAGAGGTTTTTCATACCGTGAAAATAGAAAATTAAATTTCTCTTTTTACAAAGATGGGGTAAAAAATGTCGCCTATGATATCGCAAAAAAAATTAAAATCCCAACCTTAATTGTTCATGGTGAAGCAGACTCAGATGTGCCGGTTTCCCAAAGTATAAAAATTTCTAAATTAATTCCGAATTGCCATTTAGAAATAGTTCCTGGGGCAGGGCATCTATTTAAGGAAGGTAATTCTAGGCAAATTATGATCAAGTCTATTATTAATTTCACAAAAGATAACTCTTAAATTTAATTTATCAGTGTAACATTACGCTGATAAAAGGAAGAATTTTTTTGCTGTTTTAGTTAGTTTATTCCTATCTTTAGGTTTTGAAAATGAATGGTCTCCGTTTAATTTTTTAATTATTACTCCAGGAATTTGAGAGTATTTCTCCAGGTATTCATTTCCTACAATCTCATCTTGTTGGGGATGAATAATCATTAGGTTGGTTTTTTTTGAAAACTCGTTTACTTTTTCAGCAGGATTAAAATCAAAAAGAGTCTTCCAAAATGACGCACCGATTTTTTGCTTTTGACCATTTGACCTTGGGAAAAGACTAGTTCCTTTATAATCAAGTTTCCCGCCAGGTCTTGATATAAATCTTGAGACGATTCTCTCGCCTATATATTTTGTGTCCGAATTCGGTAGCCCGGAAAAAATCGTTTTCTCAATGTTTATTGGGGATAATAGAGCTGTCACAAAACATCCCATCGATTGGGCAAAAATATAAATACTTCCCGAATAATTACTTTTTGTATATGTTATAACGCAATCTAGATCCTCTGACCATTTTAAATAATTTTTATTTTCTAGTTTCCCTTCGCTTTTACCGCATCCGGAAAAATCAAATCTTATAATCCGAATTTTTTCCTTTAAATCGTCGGTGGTATCATCAAAATAACACCCTGTCTCATGCTTATCAGTTGCAAATCCATGCACAAAAATTATTGTTATTTCTGATTTTTCATTTCCCTCAACCCATGCATCAATTAGCTCATTTTCTTTATTCGAAATTTTGATTTTTGAAAAAATCATATTGATATTATAACTTTTATTTTGATAAGATTTCTTTATATATGGATAAAGAACATTATCTTTTAAACTTTGTTATGTTTGTCGCTGTTATTGTAATTTCTTTATTTATTATAAAAATATTTGATATTTCCTACCCATTAACAATCACAACGACTAATAAATCAACTGAACTTGCCGTCGTTGGGGAGGGGAAGGTAGAAGTAAGCCCTGACACTGCCTACGTTGACGCCGGAATTACCGTTGATAATCGCGGTACAGTCTCCGAAGTCCAAACAACCGTTAATTCAATCAATAATAAAATAATTAATGCTTTAAGGGATATGGGAATTGAAAAAGGAGATATAAAAACCTCCAATTACTCTGTATATCCAAACTATAAATATGAAAATAATGTTAACTCAATAAACGGATATAACGGCAATGCAACTATCCAGGTTAAAGTAAGAGACGCTCAAATGGTCTCAAAAGTGATCGAAACGGTGACGGGCGCAGGAGCCAATCAAATTCAAGGAGTAAGATTCTCAATTGATAAGCCAGAAACATACCGAGAAGAAGCTCGAGATAAGGCTATTGAAAATGCCAAAGAGCAAGCAAGTAAAATGGCTAGTAATTTAGGAATAAAACTTGGTAAAGTTGTGAATATCATTGAGTCGTCCCCAAATCAACAAGTATTTCCAGTTTACTCAAAGGCTACATTCGCTGATGGAATAGGAGGAGGAGGGGGGCCAACGGTCGAGCAGGGGACTCAGACGATTACTTCAATTGTCACTCTGTATTTTGAGAAACAGTAAGATCAAGCGAAATTATCGAGTTAGGACTCATGACAATTGCTTTGTCACCCGTTAAATTTATTTCTCCGTTTATTGCTTCTACATTTAGACTCGTCTCTTTTTGCCCATTTAGGTTTTTTTTGGAAATATCATACTTCCCAGGAACTAAGCCAGTAAATCTTACAGGGACCAATTCATTATTTCTACCATTTTGGTCATAGTTAGTAATAACCACACTTATTTTATCCTGATTTTTACTAGCAAGCGCTGTCACATATGATCCCTCACCATTTACTATTAGCTGATTTCCTTCAAGATTATTCAGCATTTGTAAAGCATACCAGCGAGGTTTTTTTCCACCGTTATAATCCAAAATTCCCCAGGAAAGTGTTGGGCCATCTTTAATCTCAAATAAAAAGGCCGCTTCAATATTGGCCGTTATAAAATTACGGATTGAGGCCAAAGTATGAGCAGCGCCAACCTCGGTGTCTGCGATTGGGTTTTTCTCTGAATCATAGCCCCACTCAGATATTACTTTCGGAATATTTTCATATTGGTCGAAGATCGGAGATTCTGATAACCATTTATTTAAGTTGATTATATCCTTCGTATAGTCATCGGTCCTTTTAGAGTAGTGATGCCAACTGATGAAATCAACCCTTAAATTATTTTTATGAGTATATTTTAAAAATTCCTGAATCCAGTTTCTATAAAGGGCCGTTGTAACCGGTCCACCAATTTTGAAAGGATAGGCATTGGTTACATTGTTGGCTCCCTTGACTGAATAAGAGTAGAGATTAAAATATTCACCCTTACTCCACTTTCCGAAGGATTCAAGATCAGGCTCATTCCAGACTTCATAATAAATATCCGCTTTCCATTCATCGATCATGTTACAGGGTAGGACTGTCGATGTACCACTATATCTTTCAATTGTTTTTTGAACTAATAAGCTCCATTCATTCCAATCTTTTGGTCTGCCGATGAGCGATCCGTCTTTTGCAATAACTGGAGGCATATAGCCAAGTGAAAAAAATGTCTTTGCCCCGGTTGCATAGATATCACAGACTGTCAGATCTAACTTGTCGAAATTAAAACTTAAATTACCCGATGAATCTCGTGAGACAACGTCATAGAAATCATAGATATGGTCAAGCCTAATATATTTCGGATAAAGCTCAGAAACTTGGGGGATCACATTACCAAGCATCCTTACTCCTGATTCCTCGCCTCCCTGAGCAAGCGCTTTCCACCGATTTGGAAAAGGGCCAATCATGTTTGTATCAGAAGTATTGATTATAAGATTGGCTTTAATCGAAGCAGCACGAGAAAAATATTGGAATGACAAAAAGAATAACGGGATAGCCAATACTGTAAATATCCCGTAAATAAATATTTTAAACTTGAGTTTTTTCATTTTTATTTCCACCCGTACATTCTTTTAAAAATTGTAGATAGTAGCTCTGACTCCTCTTTAGAGTAAAGATATAAAACTTTATAAGAGGCTTTTATCTTTCCTTCTTTTCTTTTTTGTTTGGTTACTTTAACTTCAGCTACTGCTGCCCAATCTTTTCTTACTAACCAAATAGGAATATCGTCAAAATATATTCGACTTCCATCATTTTCAAACTCGTATTCTTTACCTATTTCCAAATTGTCTAGAATATCTATCCTGATTATCGAATTGAATTCAACTTTAAATCCCATAATTGATTTTAACTTATAAAATATCCATTAATTGATTGATATATTTCGTTTTTTCTTCACTGGCAAAATGACCGCCATTTTTTATAACTATAATTTCTCCATTTAATCTTTTAGTCATTTCCTTAACGTGATAAAGCGAAATATATGGATCATTGTCAGAAGCAATAACAAATGTTTTCTTAACGTTTTTTCTAATTTGTTCATGATTTATTTTATTTGGCCAAAATGATTCATGTTCGGGTGTCAGATCGTCATAGTCCCATCCCGCCACAAGTATTATTTTTTCGTTTTGATATTTTTCTGCTAATCGCATCGCTAGCAAACAACCTAAGCTGTGACCTATGACAGTAGTATCTTCATCTGGTAAATATTTACTTTCAATAAATTGCATCGACTCTTTTAATTGTGGAAATTTTAAATTAAACGTAGGTATTTCAGGAGATGTTACTTTGTAGCCCTTATTTTCCAGTTCCTTTTTTAGCCAAAGATACCAAACATCTTCCGGCTTATTATACCAGCCATGTAAAATCAGTGCTTTTTTCATAAAAATTAATTAACTACATTAATTGGTTTTCCTTTAAGAATAGATAGGATCGTTTCTGTGATAATTCTGGCTGTGTTTTTCAAGGCGCCGGTTGTAAAATACGCTTGCTCCGGAAAAACCATCACATTGCCTTTATAATGGGAAATTTTTTTTGGAAAGCTTTCGAAAGCAAATCCGCCAAGTTTTTCCTTTTCTATTTGTTCAAGAATAAAAAATTCATCAAATATATGAGTATCTGAAGTGCTTATAATAAGGGATGATGGCTTAAGTTTTGATATAAATTTTTTATTTATAAAACCCTTAAGCTCAGGAGATGTTGCTAACGTATTAAAAACAACGTCTGCTTTTTCAAAAAAGTTGTCAATATCTAGTGGTTCAAAAGGCGCTTGTTTTTTACTACGGTTCCAGTAAACCACTTTCATTCCTATTGCTTTGCATATTTCTGCAATTCTTTTCCCAATCTTTCCTAATCCTAAAATTCCCGCTGTTAAACCTGTGGTTTCTTCATTCGGAAAACGGTCATAATCCATTTCCCATTTGTTTTTTACAATTAGAGGAAGTTTACGAAGTAATGAAAACATCATATATACGGCAAATTCCGCAACTGCCTCAGTACACTTATTAGGAGTATTGGTTAAGGTTACCCTTGATTTCGCTAATTCTTTACCATTAATCCAGCTGTGAGAGGTTGTTGTCAGGCATAAGGCCTTGAGCCCTGTCATTCTTTTTAATTTTTCGGCAGGAAGAGCTTCCCAAACTCCTTTTAAATATGTGGGGTCAACGGCTAAGATAAAAGGTTTTTTTTCAAAAAAACGTTTGTTTTCGTTTAATTCAGTGTTTTTTACTGAAGAAAAGTAAAGATTATGACCCTTAAATTTATTTAACTGCTCTTCAGTAAAAAATCTTTTTGGAAAGTATATATAAATATCCATGATATTATTCTAACTTATTCATCTTAATTACACTAAATAAAATTAAGGCGCCACCGAATATTTCCTTAACAGTTGGTATTTCTTTAAATATTAAAAATCCAAATATAACCGCAAAAAACATCTCTAAGGTGAGGATATTACTCGCTATTGATGTCTTTACATGTTCGAATCCATAATTAGTAAAAAATATCATTAATACATTTGCAAGTCCTGACAAAATAATCATAAATACTACGCCATAGCTCCAATTACTTAGTGGAAGACCTTCCTTGACTAGAAATGAGGATATAAGAATGGCTATGAAAGCAAAAAATAGTTGAAGCTGGGTTATTTCAATATTATTAAGTAGTTTTGTCTGATACTTTCTGAATACGATACTTAAAGAGGCGAAAAAACATGACATTAATGCAAGTGTCTCACCTCGCCCCCATGAAAATATATCCGAAATGTTTTGTATAGAAATGACCATTACACCAATAAATGAAAGAGCTATGTACCCAATTTTTTTTAACGATGTTTTTTCTCTCATAATCGTAAATCCTAAAATGGCCGTCATAGGAATTGATCCAATAAAAGCAACTGTGCTAATCTTTGTTAAAAGGACAGCTTTGTTAAATAAGGCCGCACCTAATAAATAGTAAGCAACCGCTCTAAATATAATTAATACCCACTCCATCTTGGTTGTTTTTTTTAATTTAGAAAAATTGAAGTTTCTGCCAAATATAATAAAACCAATAATCAATCCTGCTAAAATACGTAGATATAACTGCTGAAAAAAACCAAAACTGACTGATAAATACCGCGTAAAAAATCCGAAAGAAGCGTAAGTAAAAGCAAGTCCCACCAATGATATAATCCCTTTTTGTTTTTGTGAAAATTTAAGCATTTTTAAGTAGTTTTAAATTCGGAATTATCATAGCGATAATAATTAGCACCCCGCCAATAATTGAATTCCGCGTTGGTATTTCTTTAAATAGGATTACCCCAAAGATAACAACGAAAATTATTTCAAAAAGTAAAATAATGCTTCCTTTTTGCATCTCTACCGTTTTAAATCCCTTAATGATAAGCAGATAAGCACCAACCGCAGCAAATCCATATAAAATGTTTGCTAGCCAAGGGATTGAAAAAAAGCTTAAGTTAAAATTTTCATGAAGAATTAAAGACGTTGCTAAGTTGATAATTATCATCGATATATAAGCAACATAATTTATCTGCACTCCTGAATACTTATGACTTATTTTTTTACTTGCCATTGTATAAACGCTAAATAATATTCCTGATAAGGCGGCTAAAAAAATAAAAAATAATTTTTCAAAAATCAAACCGTCAGAGTATATAAGCCCCAACCCAAAAACTGCAAATAAAATCGAGAATATTTTTAATATGTTAATATTTTCTTTAAATAAAATTGAGCCAATAAAATAACTAAAAATTGTGCTTATTGCATAAAAAATAAACATCGTGGTCGCAAGGGGCATATTAACAGCTGCAACAAAAAAAGCAGTATTTACAAATGACCCACCAATTATTACCAAAATAAACCAAGCTAAGTCTGCTTTCTCTATTTTTTTAAAACTTGATCTTGTAGTTAAAAAAGCTAAAAAAAATAATGCTACTAAGGTTCTTGTCCATGTTTGGTAGAAGGGCGCAAAACTCGTCCCAATAAGTCTTGAACAGACTGAAAATAATGAATAAAAAAAGGCTGCTCAAACTAGAGTTAGCTCTCCTTTAATTTCAATCAAATTTTTTTTATTCATTAATTAATTTTAATAGGTTGTTAATCTTGTTTATCTTATCATCAAAAACAGTAAATCCAAATTTAAGAAGAGCGAGTTTTTGTTCATTGTGATCAACTCCATCTATCCATTTTCCATTAGCCCGATGAAATACCTCCATCGCTAAATATTGACAAAAAATGGATTCGTCAATAGGTTCGACCATTTTATAAGCAGAAACACATTTCTCTATATACTCCTTTGCCGGGCCTGAATTAATATATCCAGTGAGGCAATAAATAACAATATGGGCTAAGTGACTAGGTAAAACAAATCTTTGATCCCCCCATTGCGAATAACCAAAATCAATAAAGACTACCTCACCTTTTTTATTTACAAAAATGTTTTTTGGGTGACAGTCTGGCCATGACCAAAATTTATTATTTTCAATATATTTTTTTTCCAATGCTAAATATTCTTTTTGAGAGTTTGGATATGATTGGCGTAATTCTAATCCTCTTTCATAAATACTCATTACTGCCGTCTGAACGGCTGGAAATTTTTTCCAAGTCCTTGATTCGATAGTAAGATTTCCGATCATTGTGCCAACGCTTTTGGCGGCTTCTATTGAAAAATTCTTATCAAATATTTGATTTTGCATTAACTCAAATCCTTGGTAATAAAGATTCTCCATGACTGAAGTTGTAATATCCGGAAAATCATAGAGTAATTTAGGAACTCTAATTTTGTAATTTCCTTGAAGATTTCTTAATACTTGGCAATCAACGTCGTGAGACTTCTTATCTAAATACATTTCTGTTGGATCAAAAGGGATTGAGCCAGAAGTATGCTTAACAACAACGTGTGTTCCGTCAAGTACCGCTGAATATACTTGGGAAATAAATCCTCCTTTTAAGCTTTCTTTCAGCTCTATTTTTAAACCTTTGATTTGAAGTGCTTTTTCTAGATTATTTTTATTAAGAAGGGCTTTGTTTTGAGGATATTTTTTTGGTCTTGATGAGGGGGCAACTGATTGAATATGTTTTTTGTCATCCATTAACCACTAATTATACCTTCTTTATCGACTTTTTGAAAAATATAAAATACACGAAGAAAATGTATCCTATTAGGAATAGTAACATTGGTAAGCTGAAGTTTTTTTCTATCCCAAAAAAACTGTTTAACATATGACCGAAAAAAGTACTTTTCTCAGGTAAAAAATTTAAAGTAATTGGAAGAATGTTTTTTAAATTTACTTTTAAATAAATTTCTATAAGTTCCACGAGGCCGTTTTTAACAAAGGCTGCGCCGATTAAAACTATAAAATATTCTGTTAGCTTGTATATTTTATTTATAGAAAACTTTAGGAAGGTAAAGTATGTCAAAATTCCATTTGTAAATGAAGACATAAATCCTAATAATAAGCCGCTTAAATTTCCCATAAACGTTGAGAAGAGAGATGTTGTTGCTGTAAAAAGGGCAATTTCAAAACCCTCCCGTATAACGAGAAACATAATCGTCAAAAATAGTGATAAATCAAAAATTCCTGCTTGGAGTTTTTTGTGAGATCCTATTACGTCTTTTGACCTATTCAAGGCAAAAAAGCGGTGCAGTGATAACACGATATATGCAATAAAAATTCCGGAAAATATCATTAAGTAGGCTTCTAAAATTTCTGCGTTTTCTTCGTTAAGAATCGCGCTTGCTTTACTACCGACTGAGAATGAAACTACTGATAATAATATGGAGACTACTATTCCCGATACGGCCGCGAGTAATATTTCTATCTCTTTTTTTAGTTTTAATTTTCTTGAGATTCCTAAAAAGACCCCAATTATTAAAAAGGCCTCCAGAAATTCCCTGAATGAAATTATAAATGTTGGTAGCATATAACTAATACCTTATGAGTATTAGTTATTAACTATAGCATATTGGTATAATGAAAGTCTAATGAGCAATCAACGTATTGATTCTTTAAGAAAGAGGCTAATAGAACTTCAAATCGATGTTTTTTTAGTATCAAATTATTACAATATTTTTTATTTATCTGACTTTAAAACTCTTACTGAAAACGAGAGAGAAGCATGGATGCTCGTAACAGCTAATGATATATACCTATTTACTGATGATCGATATATCAAATCTCAAAGCTCAATCCGCCAGCTGGCGGACAAAGCTCATAAATTAAAACTTTTAACACCTGAAAAGGGGCTTATAAGACACCTCCAAGAAATATTTACGGAAGAAAATATAAAAACGTGTGGTGTTGAGGCGGGCGATTTACGACTTATTGAATTCCAGCATTTTATTAAACACATTAGGGAGGCTCGCTTTATCCCTACTGATAGGTTAATAGTAAAACTAAGGGAAATTAAGGATGATGATGAAATTAATAAGGTTAAGGTCGCCTGCGGGATTGCCGATCAATGTCTTGAAGAAGTAATTAAAACCATTAAGATAGGAACAACCGAAAAAGAAATTGCTTTTAAAATTGAATTTTGGCTGAAACAAAAAAATCACGACTTAGCATTTTATCCAATTGTCGCAATTGATAAAAATTCCGCCTTACCTCACTATGACACCCGCGATGGAAACAACCAGGCCGTAGAGAATGGTTCTGTCGTCTTAATTGATTTTGGCGCTAAATACCAAAATTATTTATCAGATATAACTCGTATGATTTTTATTGGAAATGTTAATCAAGAAATTATCAATACTTATAATAAATTACTTAATTCTCAGGAGGGGACCATAAAATTTTTAGATACAATGCGATCGTCTCATAACTATTTTAAAGAGGTGGATAAGTTTTGTAGAGATAAAAATGAGGTTCAAAGCTTGCCTAACTTTAGTCATTCAACGGGCCATGGGGTCGGTCTTGAAATTCACGAGTATCCTAAGGTTTCCATCAATTCTGAAGATAAAATTGAGCCAAATCAAATTATCACCATTGAGCCGGGAGTATATTTTGAAGGAAAGTGGGGAATGAGGATAGAAGATACTTTACTAATAAAGGAGGAAGGTGTTGAGGTGTTGACGAAGCTTGACAAGAAGTCATTAATAATTTCTAATTCCTAATTACTCTAATTGACCTAAATAAATCACAACTTCCAAGAAACAAGATACAAACAATTTTCAATTATCAAATTACAAACATTTTATATTTTAATTTTGTAAATTGTGATTTGTTTGTTTCTTGTGACTTGTATCTTGGGACTTCTTTAGAGTAGTTAGGTCAATTTCATTTCTTCTTGCATCTTCATCGTCTTTTCTGCCTCTTTCTTTTTAGGTCGAGCTACTTCTACTTTTTCCGTTTTTGCTTTTAATTTTTCGGTTATTTCTTTTTCCTTTTGTTGGAGTTCTGAGACTTGTTTGGCTGCTTCAATCTTTGCCTTCAAATATGTGACTAATTGTTCACCGGATAAATTATTTACTAAGAATATTGGAAGTATAAATCCAACTTCGTCAAGCGCCTGATTTTTTAGAGCATCTTCGTCTGAAAGTAGTTTATTCAATGTGTTTGTTATAAGGACAACGTCTTGATCAACCCACTCTTCTCTTGTTCTGACATTTTCAGTAAGCGGGATTTCACCTTTTTCATATGTTTCTCTCCACATTTTTTTCACTTGTTCATACTCATCAAGCGAAACCAGGGGAGACACAGTAACCGATTGTTCAATGTTTTTATCAGAATCCGCAAGTATTGGAGCTTGGGCAGTAATGACTTTTTTAACATCGGCCGTGTTAATATTTTGTTTTAGGGCTACTTCTTCAGCGATTTTAGTATTTGTGGATATCGCTTTTGAAAACTCAGCAATGACTTGGGCTACTTTTTCCTTTTCCACCTTAGTCCCGTCGCTTATCTTTTGAAGCATCTGTGGGGCTGGTTCATTAATTTTTTCATGGAGTTGATTCATAACCGCCCTAACCTTTTCCTCTGATAAATTAGTAGTCGCCGCTATATCTGTTGCGATTTTTGGATCAGAAGTTCCATAGTCAATGACAGACGAAGATACTAATTTTACTTTATCGCTTGGTAAGTTAACTTTTATTGAAATTGCATTAGTGATCGTCGTTGCTTTTGGTAATGATTTTATTATTGTTTGTCTTTGTGTAAATTGCTGCGGTTTTGAAAAAAGAATACTATTTATTACATGTTGAGCTACAACATCGGATTTTGACGCACGGTTAGCGAGCTCTGATCTAATATTCATATATTTAAGTCGTTCTGTTGGAGTTGATGCTTGAGTTGGATTTTTTAGGAAATTAATGTTTTTAGTTACCGTTTCTGTAGTTGTTTTATTTGTTTCAAAGTGAGCAACGTCCGTGATTTTTGAGGCTTGAATATCAAGAGATTTTACTATTTCTTCTGTTTTTGCTTTTTTAATTTCCTCAATTGTCTCTATTTTTGTCCTGATATTAGTCGTTGTCTCTCTTGGCATTTGTAGGGCATTGCTAAAAGGTGTATTTAAGGTTGGGGCAACCGGTGAAGGGGTCGGGCCTGGACCCCTTTGTTGATTAATTGCTCCAAGTAACATGTTTTTTATAGCGTTGATTCCATCACAACAGTAGTCTCTAAAAATTCTTAATAAAAACCAAGGAAATATTGTCACTGTCCAAAGCATGATTAAGGTAATAATATATTCGACAAACGTGTCGACATAGTTACCGTTATTAACGGCTGATAATTTTTGTGCTGGTCCTCCATAAAGTATGTTGATCGCGGTCGGATATATGTATCCGGCCGTTGTCCCTGAGCGAGAAAAATCAAAGACAAAAGGAATCCCTGACTTCCACACGGTTGCCATTGACCCTAAAAATAAAGCTAGAAGAGGACCGTAAAATACCCATTGAAAAAATACGCCAATCCAAATCCAGCCAACATTTTTTATAAAAGAAAAAAACATAACAATCGCTAAAAATGGTGAAAGGAACATTAAAAACCATAAAATAATTTTTCTTAAAATTAACATTCCACCCATTAAGTAGTAGCTAATATTAGTTAGTTTGAGGATCATCATTTCTGATTTAACCGCCTCTTGCACCCGGATATTAAGATCGCGGCACCCAACAAAGTCAAGATAGTTTCTTTCCTGGCTAATTCCTGAAAAATATATATTAAACAGGTCTTTGCCTCCGAGATTTTCTATAAAAAACTTCATAAATATTTCCGAAAGCTGAACAACGGTTATTACAACCGTTGCTGAAAAAGAAATATATAGAAGAGCCAATAATATTTTTATAATCGTGGGCCATACTTTTACCCCTGTTTCAAAATTAGTCCGCTGACCAATGATAAAACCAAGTCCAAGCAGCGCTGCAGACAAAATCGTAAAAAAATATGCAAGATTCCGTGCTGTCCCCCAAATATTAAATAAAACTGGATGATTATCAATTGCATTATGAGTCATTACCCAAAAAATAAATTGTCTTGCTCGATCGTTAGCCTTACCTTGCGCTGTTACTTCTTGATCTTCTATCCATAAATGACTTGTTGCTGGACTCGATTTAAAAGTTTCTATATCGGAAACACATTGTTCCTTCCCGCCAGTATCTGCATATATTTTAGTTATTTCGTCCGGACAACCACATATTGGAGGAATAATATTGAATGGACTGTCATTCGGAGTTTCCTGTGCAACTGTATATCCTGCTAAAAAAAAGCAGGTTAACAGAATAAGGATTAACGAAGATAAAAACCTTTTCATATTTTTTTAAATACCAAAAAACCAACTGCGGCAAGACCAAAAAATACCAATCCAAGGGATGCATTTTTTACAGTCTCTGCAAAAGAGCCTGTCTGCGGTAAAGATGTTGGGGCTGGTGGTGATGAGGGGGCTGGTGGTAATGTTGGGGCTGGTGGTGATGAGGGTACCACTGGATTAAAAAGGGCACAAAGTTGGGATGATCCGGGGGCCGTTGCAATTAATTTAAAAGTTACAACTGCATAACTCCCTGACCCTGAATAACCACCCGTTGATGAACCGGAAATTATTAGCTTTCCTCCTGCCTGTGCATCTGTTGTTATAGTTGTAAAGGTGTTTCCTGGGACAGTTGAAACATATTCAAGATCACTAGTTTGGTAGGTCATACCGATTGATGTTGAAGTTAGCGATTTTCCTTCGGTATCAATGTTTATCGTAAATTTTACATCTTGCCCGCTTTGCAGTTGCCCCGATGGGGCGATTAGATCAAAAGTTAAAGCATTTACAGGAATAGCTATTAAAGATAAAAATACCAATAAAGACAAAAGCGTATTCAAGAGAAGTTTCATATAAAAAATATGATACTTGAAAAACTAGAGAATAACAATATACAATATACGAATATATTCTCAATTATGAAAAATCCTAAATTTCTTGATGATTCTTTCGAAATGATTTGTAATAAGCTTCTTCAAATATTTATCAAAAAGCATAAAGATTATGGGAAAGAAAATATTTTGGAAATTGGAGAGCTAGGGATAGCTTTTCGAATTAATGAAAAGGTTAGTCGCCTAAAAAATCTTATTACTTCAAATAAAAAACCTGTAAATGAAAATATAGAGGACAGCTGGTACGACATCGCGGTCTATGCGATCATTGCCATGCTTTACAAGAAGGGATACTTCCAAAAATTAGATCTTTCTCCAAAAAATAAAAAGTAACTATCTTTTCTCTACATTAAAAAGTGGGCCAACTATTTGTATGTTTCCCGGAGCTCTAAGATTGAACCAATTCTTAAACTCATCCCCACCAAATGAGTCTGATTTTCCGTCACCGGATAAACTTATAGAATTTGTTTTACCAGAGTTAAAATCGGCACTAATAGAGATATCATAGACGTTGCTGAAAGGATTTATTCCATTATTTTTTAACTCTTGCCTTACCCTTTCTTCATTCCAATTTTCTCCACCATAGGGGTGAGGCTTGTCAACCTGATAAAGGCGATCTCCTGCAGAAGAATTAATTCTAGCTAAAAGTATTACATTGGCAATATCGGCCACTTCTGCTGGCTTTAACCAGGCTGTATTTTTGTAGTCTTCGCGCGCACCCCAATCGCAATAAAACCAAGGAGACTCTTTATCGTATGCGTTTGATTGTAATTCTGAAAAATTATTATGGCTTCCGTTGCCGTCAAATTTACTTAAATTTTGAATGTATCCTCCGTGAGTTGATGCATATTGTGTAAACCCGGGCCCACCGCCATCCATAAGCACCCATCCTGCTGTTGCTCTTACTGCTTCGTCCCAATTTCCACCTTTTGGGCCGTCTTTAAACACTTGACATTGCTCGCTCGTACAGATTTGTTTAGCGCCATTTTCTGTTACTTTTAGAGCGTAGGTTCTCGCTGCAACGGCCTGAGCCTTAAGAACCGCCAAATTATTTTCTGTCCAAGAGTCAGGAACTTCATAAATTCTTTTTACATATTCTTCTATTGATCCTGACCATCCTGTTGTTGTTGTTATTTGAATGCCCTGATCATAGTCTTTTTTTAGATTCATATTAGGATAATACTCTTGTAGTATTTGCTCTTCGTTTTGTCCTGCCTTAGCCCTGCCCCAAGCCCCATATTGATTGAGGCCGTTTCTATGAGGCGCTCCGAAAGTAAAAAACGCCAATCTCGGACTAAAGCCAGGATCAACGCTTCTGTCATCCGAACAACCTCTCGTAGAGGTTCCTGCTGATCGAGATATGTTTAAGGCTGCCAATCTTTGAGATATAAGCTGTTGTTGTCTTGCAGATAATTGGGCTATTTTCTGCTTTATTTCTGTAATTTCTCCTTGAAGTATCAAAAACTGGCTATCCGCCTCGCTTTTTAAGGCTGAAAGCTGGCTTTTTTCTTTTTCTAAGCTTATTTTAATTTCTTCTAAATTTTTTATATATAAAACGACTTTAATGATAGTGTTTTTATCTTTATCAACTAAAGACTGTTGATAAAAAAATCCTCTCAGTGACTCTGAAAGATTATTTGAGGTCAAAACTGTTAATAGGTTAAGAGAGCCTCTGTTTATATTTTTATAATACGATTTTGCTCTTTCGTTTAATAGATTTTTTTGATAATCTAACGCCTCTTCACCGTCTTTAACTTCTTTTTCTTTTTTTATTATTTCTTGACCAAGTTGAGTTATTCTGCCATTCACCTCATTTAGTTTTTTTAATAAGGATTGGCTGTTATAATCTTTGGTAGAAAGCTCTTTTCTGGAGCTAGCTAATTCTTGCTCAACCTCTTCTGAGCTCATTTGACTAATTTCTTTAGCTAATATTACAAATGAAAAGAATAAAAAAAACAATAATGTGGTGACCACAAAAAAAACCTTCTTCATATATTCATTATAAACAATATTCGGAAGCATCGTTTTGATATAATAAATTTCATGGAGTTAATAAAAATTTATATTTTTCTTTCCTTAATATTAATCACTTCTTTGGTAGCTAATCCTATCCTCGCTCAGCCAAGAAGGTTGGGAACGCCAACGATGGCTCCACGCCCGACCATCGCGCCAACCATTGAAGGTCAGAGTAGACCGGCCGTTGAGGCCGGCCCAAGATTTGCAGCTTGTGATCTTTGTGGCTATTGCCCCCCCAATCCGCCGCCTCAAAGTTGGTCTTCTTGTCAAAAATGCCTATATCCAGACATAAATCCTGACCCAGCAGGTCAAGAAAGCCTTGCGGTTGATCCTGAAACTAACTCTCTGATTGCGGGCGCACCTGGTCGAATGTATACCTTTTTAGGATGTATAACAACCGGATCGGGCGGATTTACTGAGGAAGGAAGCGCTGGGGGAGTAATCCAGTCTTTATTGAGGGTAATTTTTTCAACCGTTGGAGGAATTGCTTTTCTATATCTTCTTTATGGTTCTTTTATTGTTGCCACGTCACAAAATGATCCTGAAAAAATCAACTATGGTAAAAGGGTAATAAGCGGAGCTATTATTGGGTTAATATTCTCGCTAAGTTCCGTCTTTATAATTAATCTTATAGCAAACCAGGTTTTAAAGATCCCTGGATTTGGAGAAGTGCCGACCCATTAACTTTTTTTTCCTACTTTTTTAAGAAAGGATCCTCCAATGGCTGCTCCAAGAAGTGATGGAATAAATAATACCGGAAGGCCCGTTGATGGAATTGAGGTTGTTTTCCCATTTGTTTTATAGCTACCATACGAATTTGTAGCTGTCTTTACACTATTTACTGAGCCTGATGTGGTGGTTTTAGTTGGGGTTGGAGTTGTTTGATCACTAGATACTCCAGAGATCGTCTGACTTTTAGTTGTTTTTGTAAGCTTACTTTTTAAATCAAGCTTCCCTGTAACAACTGCAAAAAACACAATGACAACGACCAAGCCCAAAACAAAAGAAATGATTTTATTTAATCCTTCCATATATCCTATATTATATCAAATAAAATCTAAAAATCAAATATCCATTAGTGTATAATAATTTTATGGATGATAATCCCCAGGTTTTATATTCATGGAAAGCGCCACTTAGGCCATACAAGAAAAGGTCGGGGTTGATAGTTCGTTTTTATCTTGCCGTTTCTCTTTTGTTGTCAGCAATCATGTTTTTCTTTGGCGACAAAATATTAATTATTCCAATTTGGGCCCTGGTATTTTTGTTTTATGTATTAACAATTACCCCGCCGCCTGAAGTTGATAATAAAATCACTACTTTTGGTCTTAATGCCGCAGGAATTACCTTAAGGTGGGAGTCTCTTTCTCATTTTTATTTTGGAAAAAGATTTGGCTTCTATACCCTGACCGTTGTCTCTCGTGCCCCATACTTTTATCATGCTTATATGGTCATACCAAGTATTGAAGGGAAGAAAAAAATCACAGAGATTTTATCAGGCCATTTAATGTTTCAAGAAAAGCCAGAAAAAACCCTCACCGATAAAATGCTTGATGCGCTCTCGGTACTTGTTCCTGATGATGAGACTACGTAAGCCCTTGAATGTGTTTTATAAAAAGCTGTGACGGCATTTCTTTGACGCCAAAATACCTTCCCCAGTTTAATACGCCCTCGTCAGTCGTAACTAGGTATCCATCTTGCTCAAGGCTCAGCATTATTAAGTCTAGGTCGGCTACGCTATCTAAAAATCCCGCTCTTGTTGCATTTCTATATCTTTCTCTAAATTTCTTTATCACTCCTCCAATTTTAATCTGAAACTCTTTGGTTGATTCTGACTTGTGGCCTTGAAATAATTTTGCAGAGGATTCTATCTCTTCTTCCCCTATGTTTAGCCCCCGATAGCTTCTTTCGCGAATATCTTCAATTAGCCGATAAAAAACTCTCGAGGGAAGATTTACTTTTGATATGTCCGGCGACTTTATCGTAATTTGCAATAGTAAAGATTTTATAAAACCCTGCTCCTTATCCTCAAAAAAACTCAAAAACTCTGAAATTATATTTGGGGGCATAAAAAATTGGGCTTTTTTGTTTTTTTTAAGACTAGTGATTTTTTCTGTTAGACCCACAACTATTTCTTCTGTTTTATTACCAAGTCCTAGGTTGGCCTCCATATTGAAGAATAGATTTGTATCCAATATAAATTTTTCCATTTATTGTTCCTGTATTCTCACAGGCATTATTATGTGAATAAAATTATTAACCCCTTCTAATCTAAATAGAGCGGGAGCATCTCCTCTTAAAAGCTCGATTATTACTTTTTTAGACCTAGAGTTGCTCAATAAGTCGAGTAAAAACTTAAAATTAAAGGCGATTCTTTGAATTTCGCCTTCAACCTTGGCCTCTTGATACATGATGTTTCCTTGACTTTCACCTGTTTTTGGACTTAGATATACACCATCTTTCTCCGCCTTTAATACAACCACGCTTGATTGATCGCGGGCAAAAATTGACGCCAATTTAACATTTCTTAAAAATTCTTCACGGTCGAGTTCGACGGTGGTTTTTTTAGATGAAGGAATCACGCGTTCGAAAGGCGGGTAGTCACCCTCGATAAGCCTTGTATATAAGTCGTGTTCGTCTGAGCTAAAAACCAAGGCCTTCTCTTCAGGGGAATGGCTCATAGTAACCTCGTCTTCGTCAAAAAGTCTCATCGCCTCCATTAGGAAGTTTGCAGGAACTATCATAGAGGGAATTTCTATCTCCTTCTTTAAATTAAGAAGTGAAAGTCTAAATCCATCAGTCGATACTAATTTTAAGGCATCATCTTCGACAACAAAATTAATTCCTGTTAAAACTGGTCGGGTGTCATCAGCTGATGAAGAGAATAATAAAAATGGTATATTCTCTCTTAAAAAGCTTGTCTTTATTTTTTGTTTTTTACCTGTGACTCTCGGCGGGAAAGGAAATTCTGTAGATTCATAAAGAGGAAACTCTGCCTTGGTTTTTCCGGACTCGATTATAAATAGTTTTTCCTTTATCTCTACCTCAATTTTTTCGGTATTTATCAAAGATAGAAATTCGCTAATTTTCTTGGGTTCAACTAGAAGCTTGAATTTCGCATTTTCTTTTAGCCTTAAAGATGTATGGTAAAAATAATTTAAGTTTGTGGAATAAAAATTTATGACATTTTCTTCGCAGATCATATACACTCCCTGTAACATCGTGGAAGAGGAAAGTCGGGATGAAGTGAACTTTGATGCGTTGTTGATTTTTTTTAAAAAAGCATCTCTTAAAAGACTTATTTTCATTTTTTCTTTATAAAAACAGTAGTAATAGGCGTTGTGTATAAGTGTATAAAAGAAGGATCGGATTTTCAAGACAAAATAAACCTAAAATAAACCCTGTGGACAATATGTTGGTATTATGTAGAGAAGTTTAGTGTTTGGGTTATGGAATCAATCTCTTTCTTGAAATTTTGATCTTTCATTAAAAGCGAGGAGATTTTGTTTTCTGCATGAAGGACGGTTGTATGGTCTTTTCTTTTAAGAATATGAGCGGTCTCAAGAAGCTTCAGTCTCAACTCTTTTCTTAACAAGTACATAGCAATTTGGCGAGGAAGAACAATGTTTTCATTACGCGCCTCACTTTTTAGATGAGATTGCTTTACGTTATAGTAGGTGCAGACGGCCTTAATAACATCGCTTGGCGTTAGCCTTTTTGATTTATTATCCTCCTTTTGCGTAAAAAACAACTCAACAACATCAAGATCAATTTTTTCTTTTATCCCAATAATCTTTGCATAAATTGAAAGGAGCACCCCCTCAAGGGCGCGCGAGTCAAGAGTTCTTTCAGCAATTATTTTAGCCGCCTCAATGTCGATATTTATGTTTTTTTCTTTAGCTTTAATTAAAAGAATGGCGCTTCGAAGCTCAAAGTCGGGCGGTTGGATATCGACGATTAATCCTCCCAAGAAGCGGGATCTTAACCGATCTTCAAGATTTTTAATTGAAGAAGGGTGACGATCTGAGGTTAAAATTATTTGACCGCCAGCTGAGACAATAGAATTAAACGTATGAAAAAACTCCTCCTGGATATGTTCTTTGCCTGCGATGAACTGAATGTCATCAACGATAAGCAAGCCTAAATGCCTGTATTTTCGACGGAACCTTGCTGTAGATTTTTCTCTAATTGACTCTATTAATTCATTCGTAAAATTATCTCCGGGACAAAAGTAAACTTTTTTGTTTTTGTCATTGTCTAATATTTTTTTTGCAACTGCCTGGGCAAGGTGGGTTTTTCCAACTCCAACCCCCCCATATAGAAAAAGAGGGTTATATGCAGTCCCTGGATTATTAACAACCGCCGATGAAGCCGCATAAGCGACTTGGTTAGTTGAGGAAACGGCAAAGTTGTCAAAATTATATTTATGATCGAGACCGGACTTTGAATATAAGTCCTCGGCCGATGGCTCAAAAGAAAGTAAGGGCGAATCAATTTTTTTCTTTTTCGGGGGCTTGAGAACAAACTCCACCAGAACCCTTTTTTTCGTGTGTCTGTACAGCTCGTCTTCAACCTCGTTTTTTCGTTGTTCTAAAAATATCTTTGCCCCCTGATTTTCACAAGAGATAATAATTTTTTCATCAGTCAACTCAAGAGGAGATGCATGCTTAAGAATGGAGTAAAGAACAGGAATTTTGCCTTCATTTTTATGAGCTCCTTCCAAAAATTCACTCCAGAAAGATGATAAGAGAGACATAATTTGTATTTGTGGATAACTTGTCCACAAATAATAAACAATTACACATCAATTGTCAACAAGAATAAAGAGGTTTATTATTTGTAAATAAAAAGGCAGTAAAGAAGATTTTTTATAGCTCACCGAGGCCTTCTTTTTTTTGGACCTCTTCTTTAACCATGTTGAGAAACCTTTCAGTTGAAGAGAGTCTTCGATGACCAACAAGCTTAGCAATATATTCAACCGAGGCGCCATTTCTAAGCTGGTGGGCAATGAAGGTATTTCTCAAATCATTAACCGTCGCGTTCTCAATGCCGTTTTCTCTGAAGCAGCGAGAAATAATCTGCCTTATGTTTCTAATTAAAAGAGAGTGACCCGTTCTCGTGATAAATAAATGGTTATCTTTTGATTCAGGGCGAATCTTAACATAATCATCAATTGCTTTTTTTACAGCTTTGTTAAGAGGAATTTCACGAGCAGGGGTCTTTCCATATTTTTTAATACTAAGGGCCCCGTCTTTAATATCTAAAATTTCAAGCCCGGCAAGCTCGCCAATCTTTATACCTGTCTGGAGTAGTATCTCAACCAAGGCATACGTCCGGGCGTCTTCTTTGGAAAAATCTCTCAAGGCACGATATTCAAGCTTTGTAAAAATTCTTGGTGGGGATTGGATATATTTAGGATGAGAGACATCAAGTGAAGGATTTTGAACGATAATTCCCTCCTGTTTTAAATACCTAAAAAAAGTGCGAATTGAATTAAGTTTTCGTGAGGCAGACTTTTTTGTATATGATTCAGCAATAAGCTTATTAATAAAACCCTCTATATTTTCTTTCTTTACCTCCCGCACATCCTGGATCTCAACACTTGTTAAATATCCAGAAAACTGCTCAAGGTCTTTTTTATAGGCCACTACTGTAAAAGTAGATTTTCCCTGTGTTTCTAAAAATTTTATGAACCGCTCAACAAGAGACGGCAAAAGCATATTATCCATGTTTGCCCTATAATATATCATACAGGGTACAGCTTTTCAATACCTTTTGTAATTCTGTTGTAAATGTGACCTCTATTTGGTATATTATTTATTCTAAATCTCGTAGGGAGAAGGAGAAAAATCAAAGATGGTGAAAAAAACAGAGAAAACCTCACAAAACCCAATGGCGGCACTACTTAAAAAACAAGCCCCAAGCTTACTTACAAAAGGGAAAGAAGTAGAAGCAAAGATAGTTTCACTATCAAAAAAAGGAATTGTTTTTGATGTCGGAGGAAAAGCTCACGCGATTTTGGGCGAGCTTGAAATTAGAGAGGTCTCAACTTATTTACCATACCTTAAGGCTGGAGATAAAATCTTAGCAAGAGTAATTTCAGAGGAGTCAAAAAATGGTTTTCCAGTCGTCTCTTTAAGGAAGTTTTTCGAAAAAGGTAAGTGGGAAATATTAAAAGAGAAAAAAGAAAAAGAAGAAGAAATAGAAGTGTTTTGTGGAGACTACGGAAAAGGCGGGGTCTTTATTGATTTCATGGGAATTAGAGGGGTTATACCAAAGATTCAATTAACAGAACCATTTATATCCTCTCCGGAAAAACTCACTGGTCAAAAGGTAAAAGTTAAAATTCTCGAAGTCGATAAAGAAAAAAACCGATTAGTAGTATCACAAAAAGCCTCAGTATTAAAAATCTCTCAAAAAGACCTTAAGAAAAAATTTGACGCTATTAAAGAAAATAAAACTTATAAGGCCAAGGTTCTTGGAGCCTCTGAATTTGGAGTATTTTGTGAGGTTGAAGGAGTTGAGGGCTTGATCCATATCTCTGAGATTTCTTGGGAAAAGATTTCTAATGCAGCCTCATATGTCACAGTTGGTGAAACAATCGACGTCTTTGTTGTTGAAAAAAATACCGTTGATCTAAAATTAAATCTTTCATTAAAGAGGTTAAGTAACGATCCGTGGAAAAGCATAGAAGAGAGATACCCTAAAGACAAAGAAGTGGATGGAGAAGTAGTTAGAAAAGAGAAATATGGTTACTTTGTCAAGTTAGAACCTGGAGTTGAAGGGTTAATCCACATCTCAAAATTAACTGGTCAAGAAGAGTTTAAGATGGGTCAAAAGATAAAAGCCTTTATAGAGCGAGTCAATGAAAAAGAAAGAAGAATGAGCCTCGTCCTTCCTCAAAAAGAAAAACCGGTTATGTATAGATAAATAGATTTTTTTAATTATTATTTACTTGATGGTCCTCATTATTTTATCGATAGTATTAGAAAAAAAATAAGATTGCCTTGTTTTTGCATATATATTATTAACATTTGGTTCACAGGGACCGATTTTATCAGTAGATACCCCTATTAAGATATCTCTATCTAATTCTTTGACAATCGCTGGCCCCCCAGAATCCTTTTTACAAAGAGAATTATCCGTACTTTTTCCAGTAAAAATACCCGGAGCTTCTCCAATAATTTTTTGTTTGGCTATATTAAGACAATTGCTTGGGTAGATTAATGAGCTATTGTTATTTAACTTACCTTCACCAAAACCTAATAAAGTGAACTCTCGTTGAAGATTATAGTATGAATAGTCTTTGGGAAGAGATGGATATTTTGCAATATTAATCGGGTACTTTAACTTTAGAAGAGATAAATCGTAAAACCCCAAACTCATCTTACTTTCTATTTTTGATTGATATGCCCTTGTCATTTGATTTAAATCGGTAAAATTAGCATAGGCAACGATTCCGTCAAGGGTCATGGGAGTTGGGGTAGGGTCTATCCCCCCCTTTTTTATATCTTCCTTGATCCAGCCGTTCACTTGCGCAAAAATGCCATTAATACAGTGCTCTGCGGTTATTACATAATAAGGACTAATTAATGTTCCTCCACAAAAATAATTTTCAAAAGGGAGCCTGTTAGGCCTATTTAAGGCTAATCCAACAAAATACGGGTAGTCGCCAAAATTAACACATGTTCCACCAATGATATTTTTTTCCGCGGCCTTTGATTCCATTGTTAATGGAAACTTATTATAAATAATTTTAATATTCAAAAAAATAATGGATATAAAAATAAAAAAATATAAATATATTTTTTTGAAACAAAAAAAATCACTTTTCATATATTTACTGAGTTTACTATTCAATAAGTGTTTTTTCCTCTTCAGATGCAATTACCCGGAATCCCACGTGGGAGTGTCCGGCAAAAAATAATCCTTCTCCGATCCCGGCGGACAGCAAGAAGTGTTTTTCACCGCCTGTTAAAAAGAATGTTTTTGCGATCAACTCTACCGCTGCGGTCGACTGTTTTAAAATTATTTGGAGAGAAGAGTTGGTGATTATTGCTTTTCCCTCGTCGGTTGCCAAAAAATCCTCAACATCCTGAGTGATCGTTGTTAGTCCTAGGTGATATTTTCTTGCTCTTTTTGCAAATGAATGTAAATAGGCACCAGAATCCTTTTGTTTAATCAAATACCAAGCCTCATCGACTATGAGAACTCTTTTTTTTGGGTCACGGCGGACTCGATTCCAGATGTAATCAAGGACTATATACATGGCAACCGGCCTTAAGTTTTCCTCAAGGTCACGGATGCCAAATACAGTAAATGGATTTTTAATATCAAAATTAGATTTTTGATTAAATATCCCAGCCGCCGACCCTTGGACAAATTTCTCAAGCCGGTCAGCAAGCTCCCGCGCCTCTGGTGTCTCCATTCCCATAAATACCTTATATAAATCTTCAAGTAATGGTGGCTCATTCTTAAAACTTTCAGGATCATTAGTAATTCCCTTCTGTTTATATGTTAGGACAAGCGATCGGTCAAGGAGAGCGTCTTGTGAAGGTGTAAGGTCGCCCATAATAACCTTCATTAAAGAATGAAGATCTAATATCTTATTTGATAGTTCATCAGCAGTTGCCCCCTCGGTATTTAATTCAAATGGATTTATTTTATATTGGGAAGTTGTTGAAAAGACTACATACTCACCTCCCATTGATTGACTTAATTTTTGATATTCATTTTCAGGATCAAGAATTATTACATCAACTCCCATCATAAGAAGTCTTAGTGTTTCAAGTTTTACTAAAAAGCTTTTTCCACCTCCAGATTTACCCAAAATTACCGAATTAGCATTTTCCAAAGTAAATCTATCAAAAATAATAAGAGATCCATCATGCTCATTAATACCATATAAAATACCTTCATTTTTAGTAAGCGAAGCCGTCGCAAAGGGAAAAGTAGTCGCAAGCGACGTCGTGTCCATATTTCTCCAAACAGAAAGTCTGTCGTAAAATAAAGGCAGGGTCGATTTAAACCCTTCTTCCATCTCAAGGGTTGCTTGCCGGGCAACGATAAGAAGGGAAGACAGCACAGAATCAACCTCTTTAGTTACTCGATTAAGCTCTTCGAGGTTATCTGCGGGAATTGTTATATATAATCCAAATTGGAAAAATCTCTCAGATCCCTTAGCTAACTCAGCCTGAAGAGATAAGGCATCATCAAGCGCCACCTGCACAGTTGGGTCAACCACCCGACCGGCCTTCATATCACCCTCAATCGTCGCTTCCATTTCAGCAATTTTTCTTTTTAGATCATCAAGGACATTTTTTGACTCAGTCGGATAGATATACATTGAAACATATAAAGGATGATCATAGGTAATAAGCGAATATAGCCAATTAGCTGAGACGTAACGCGGATAACCAACTACATAAAGAGTACGATAATATCGATCATCAATTTTTAAGTGATTAAAATCGACTTCTACAAATGATGGTGCGACTAGGTCTTTGACCGACACCGATCCGTGAGCCAAAGTTTCCGCCATTTTACTTTGAGAGGCAGAACTTGTGCCAGATGACCTAGTAGATTTTCCGGTGAATATCCAAGATAAATCAATCATAATTATTGTGTCATTACGACATCTGTATAACTTTCAAGCGGTCCGAGCTTTCGACCGGTCGCCGATGGGTTGTATAGGTTATAAAACAACTCTGATAGTTCTTGAGCTAAAAGGACCGTTCCCTTAAGGCCATTTTTTAATAAAAGCCGTATTAAATTATCACGCTTAGGGTAAAGCGATGTCTTAGCTCTTGAGATTATATATCCTTTATTAAGTGATCCGGGTGATGCTCCTGATATTCCAAGTTCAAGTGGAGAAAATGGGACAATAAAGAAAAACCTCTTTTCTAAAACAGTGTTTTTTTTGATGATATTTTTAATAAATTCTTTATAAGAATTCAAACGTTTTTTCATTAATTCAACGGTCATTTTGTTTATTTTGTCATCTAAATAATCCAAATAGGCCGATATGTCCATTTTTTTGGAAATGATTAATATTTGAACAGGAAAAGAAAGGGAATTTAAGAGCCCTGCATATGAATATATCATTGATGATTGTTCCTCAGATGATAAAAGCCAAAAATTTACCGCCGATACCTCAATTACCGTCGCTGCCGAAAAATCTTTCATTAAAACGACGTCATCTTTAATCTCCTCAATCTCAATAAAAGATTGAGTAGAAGCCTTAATCGGTGATGTAGGTTTACTGGTAGCCATAAAAAATCCTAAATTCTAAACACTAATAACCAAATAAATCCTAAATTCTAAACAGTTTAATATTTGTGATTTAGAATTTATTTGGAACTTAGAATTTTGTGCTTAGTATTTAAAGCAACTCTTTTGATACAAACTCCAATGGCTTAGGATTGGTTTCTTCAACTCTTAATTTCATTGTATCAAAAAAGTGAATGCTCATTGGATCCTTAATTTCAAAAAGATATTCAGCTTTTTCTAAAGGATTAAAACTTGCAAAAACTCCATTAACATTCGTTTTAAAAATCCGTATAGGTTCACTTTTCTCATCTTTCTTTACATAAATTAAAATTCCATAAAGCGGGGTATTATTATGATTTTTTACAATACCACTTATAAAAGGTTTTTTAGTTGGGCCCGAGGACTTAATAGATGGAGAACTATTTGTTATATTAGATGTGTTTTGATTGGATTGATCTTTTTTTTGAGGAATACTTATTGGTTTTTGAAAAAGATTATTAATAGATTGTTTTTTTGAAATATTTTTATCAGAATTTTTTCCTAGATAATTTGCAAGTTTTTTTTGAGAGTCAACATGAGTTGTGAGTTGAGAAGGGGAAGAGGGGGTCATATTCAACAAAAAAGAAGGAGGGGCGTTTTGTTTTTTGAATTTATATTGGGTGGGAGACGAAAGCCTTTTAATAAGATTTTTTACCCAGACATCAAGAGGTCGGTCGTTTACCGGTAAAAAAGCAAAGGCTAGACCGATTGATCCAACTATAATAGCAAAAAATATATTTAAAATTGGAACTGGGAATATGCCATAAACGATGGCACCAAGTGCTACAAATATGACAATATAAATAAATTGTTTAATCGTTAAAAAGCCGACAAGCTTAAATTCAAAGGTCGTTATCTGTCTTGGTACAGGATGCTGGTCCATAGATTTAGTATAACCAAATTTAGACGATAGATGATAGAATATAGAAGGTTGGATTTAGAGGATTGAAGTTAGAAGGCAGAAAGATAAATATCTATCCTCAATATTCTATTTTCCATATTCTAGTTCTCAGGGCCTATAGTTTAACGGCAAAACGACACTATGGCATAGTGTAGGTCGGGGTTCAATTCCCCGTAGGTCCACACGAGGTATCTATTTGTATTATAACAACGCATAATTAAACAATTACATTTGCAAATTTTAAAAACCCTTGTTATAATCCTTAGACAGTTATGAAAAATAAGCAAACTATTATTATTAGCATTATTACCACCCCGTTGGGAGGTTGATTTTTGTTGATAGGAAATTACCCGCCCCAAGAAGGGCGGTTTTTTTTAGGTCAAATTTATTAATTCTTTTATTATGAAATTAAAAGATTTTTGTCAAAAAGCTTTTTTTCAGGGAACATTTATCAATATTGAAGATGCTAAAATTCCAGTAATGACCAATGCCCTTCATTACGGCAATGGCGTGTTTGGAGGGTTAAGGGGTTACTATAATGGTGATAAAAAGTTTTTATCGTTGTTCAGATTGAAAGATCATTATAATCGACTTTTAAGTTCTTTAAAGATATTAGGAGTTTCAATTCCTTATTCACAGTCAGATTTAGTTGAAATAACCACCAACCTTGTCAAAAAAAATAAGCCAAACACTGATGTCTATCTCAGACCACTCGCATATGCTAAAAGCCTAAACATTTCCCCGAGTTTTGAAAAAGACAAGATATTTGATTTTTGTTTGTTTATGTTTCCCCTTGGTGAGTATTTACCTATAAATAAGGGTTTATCAACTATGATAACAACCTGGAGAAGAGTATCTGACACAGCAATCCCCGCGAGGGCAAAAATAACAGGGGCATATGTTAATTCATCTTTAGCCCATCAGGAAGCCGTAGATAATGGATATGATGAGGCAATTTTTTTGACTGAAAATGGACAGGTTAGCGAAGGATCGGCAGCAAATTTATTTATTGTTAGAGACGGGGTCCTTATAACAGCCAGTAAAACCGACGATGTCCTTGAGGGAGTAACAAGAAAAACAATCTTAGAGTTAGCAAAAAACTTAAAAATTCCCACAGAAGAGAGATTGATAGATAAAAGCGAACTTTATATTTCTAATGAAGCCTTTTTTTCAGGAACAGGAGTTCAAATATCTTGGATTTCAAAAGTTGACAAAAGAATGGTTGGGAATGGTAAAAAAGGTCCAGTGACTGAAAAACTACAGAATTTATTTTTCAAAGTCGTCAGGGGAAATAATGATGATTATAAAAATTGGTTAACAGTTATTAGTTTTTAATATGAAACATACAGGAGCGGAAATATTAATGAGGTCACTTTTGCAAGAAAAGGTGGAAGTGATCTTTGGCTATCCGGGTGGAGCTAATATGCCCATCTATGATGCTCTGTATTTTTACGAAAAAAAATTGCGTCATATTTTGGTACGCCATGAACAGGGGGCCGCTCACGCAGCCGAAGGTTATGCCAGAGTTACTGGAAAACCTGGCGTTTGTTTGGTTACTTCGGGACCTGGAGCGACTAATCTTGTCACTGGAATTGCCGATGCGATGATGGACTCGGTACCAATAGTCTGTGTCACCGGCCAGGTTGCGGCTGAATTTCTGGGAAGTGATGCTTTCCAGGAAACAGATGTTATTGGCGTCACTACTCCAATTACTAAATGGAACCGTCAACTGACTCATGCTGATGAAATTCCTGAAGCTGTTGCTAAAGCTTTTTACATCGCCAGTCACGGTCGACCTGGACCGGTCGTTATTGATATCACCAAAAATACCCAGTTTGAAAAAGCGGAATTTAATTACCCAAAAAATTTTTATATCAAAAAATTGAAAACAGTCAATAAATTTAACAATGGAGATATAGAAAAAGCCGCTGAAATTATTAATAATGCCAAAAAACCATTAATGTTGGTCGGTCACGGAGTATTGATTTCCAAAGCAGAAAAAGAAGTTTTAAAGGTAATCGAAAAAACAGGAATGGTTGCCGCCTCCACCCTCCATGGTCTTTCATCGATTCCTTTTGATCATCCTCTTTATGTGGGCATGCTTGGAATGCATGGTAATTATTCACCTAATAAACTTACAAATTCTGCCGATGTTTTATTTGCTGTTGGTATGCGTTTTGACGACCGAGTGACCAGTAAACTTTCTGAGTACGCGCCACATGCAAAAGTAATCCACATCGATATTGATGAAAGCGAACATCATAAAAATATTCATGCTCATGTTCCTCTGGTTGGAAACGTAAAGGATGTTTTAAAAAAACTTACCCCACTTCTTAAAAAAAATAACCATGTTAATTGGCTTAATGAATTTAAAGATATGGATAAAAAAGAACTGGCTGTAGAAAAAAATAAACAAATAAAAAATAAAAACAAATTAACAATGGATGTTGTCTTAAGTTTGCTTTCAAAAAAAACTAAAAATGAGGCTATAATTGTTGCCGACGTTGGACAAAATCAAATGTTTGCAGCCCGTTATTATAAATATAAAAATCCCGATAGTTATATAACATCGGGCGGGTTGGGAACGATGGGTTTCGCTGTTCCAGCGGCCATCGGAGCTAAGATTGGTGCGCCTAAAAGATTGGTTTTTGCCGTCGTCGGTGACGGTGGGATCCAGATGACCATCCAAGAATTTGGAACAATAATGCAGGAAAAATTGCCAATAAAAATATTGCTTTTGAATAACGAATATTTAGGGATGGTCCGTCAGTGGCAACAACTTTTTTTTGAAAAAAGATATTCTTTTACCCACATGGAAAGTCCTGATTTTATTAAATTGGCCAGGTCGTACAATATTTCAGGTGAAAAAGTTGTTGAAAGAAACAAGCTTGACTCAGCTTTAGATAAATTTATTAATTTTAACGGTCCATATCTTTTAGAAGTTAAGGTGGAGAAAGAAGATAATATCTTTCCCATGGTCGCTACCGGGACGTCGGTTGACGAAGTGAGGCTTGAATAATATGAAATACACCGTTGATATTGTGACAGAAAATAAACCCGGAGTCCTTTACAGGATAGCTGGCTTATTGACAAAAAGAAAGATTAATATTGAACGGATTAATGCCTATACTGTCAAAAATAACGGTATTTCCAAAATATTTTTTACAGCCGAAATTGAGGATAGGATTGTTGACACTTTGGTCAAGCAAATCTACAAAATTATTGAAGTTATTGAAATTAAATATCATAAAGTAAGCCATTAATTATTAATCAAACAAAGTATGAAAATAACTATTAGTGAAATAGAAAAAGCGGCTAAGAATCTTGGGGGGGTGATAAAAAAAACTCCGCTCCAATATAACAGCCGTCTTTCAAAGTTTTATGGAGCAAAAATCTATTTTAAGAGGGAAGATCTCCAGGAAATCCGTTCCTATAAAATTCGCGGGGCTTATAACAAAATGGTTCAATTGGGTCAAAACGAAAAAAAGCGAGGCGTTGTGACGGCTTCAGCCGGTAATCACGCACAGGGAGTTGCTTTATCTTGCACAAAATTAAAAATAAAAGGAATAATTTTTATGCCTATTGTCACCCCAAACCAAAAGATTGAGAGGGTCAAATATTTTGGCGATGGTTATGTCCAGATAAAACTTGTTGGTCAAACTTATGATGAAAGTACTAAAGCCGCCAAAGACTATTCAAAGGAAACCGGAGCTGTTTACATCCCCGCCTTTGACGATGAAAAAGTCATCGCTGGACAGGGAACAATCGGAAAAGAAATTTTTGAAGAATTAAACGGTCAAGTCGACTATGTCTTGGCTCCGATTGGTGGCGGTGGATTGATTTCCGGAGTAGGAACTTATCTAAAAGAGAAAAATAAAAAAATCAAAGTTCTTGGTGTTGAGGCTGTTGGCGCCGATTGTATGGATAGATCGTTAAAAGCCGAAAAAATCATCTCTTTGGATTTTGTCGATACTTTTTGTGATGGCTGTGCCGTCAAAACTCCAGGAAAACTAAATTTTGATATTTGTAAAAAACATGTTGATTCAATTGAAATCATCGATACCGGATATGTAGCCAAGGCGATGGTAGACATCTATCAAAACGAGGGAATTATTACCGAACCTGCTGGCGCTTTATCTATCTCAGCTTTAGAAAATATTAAGGACAAAATAAAAGGAAAAACAGTTATTTGTATTATTTCCGGTGGCAATAATGATCTGCTTCGTTACCCGGAAATTTTGGAAAGGAGTTTGGTCTATCAGGGAAAAAAATACTATTTTTTGATTGACTTTGCTCAAAAACACGGTCAACTAAAAAAATTTGTTAATCACGTTTTGGGACCTACCGATGATATTGTTCTTTTTGAATATGTCAAGAAAAATAACAAGGAAAAAGGACCTGCTTTGGTTGGGGTAGAATTTAAAGAAAAGGATTATCTTTCCCCTGTTTTGAGTAAATTGACAGAGTTTGGTTTTAATTATAAAATCATCGAGGATAAGGAATTATTATATTCATATTTAATTTGATAATTCCGTAGGGGCAGGGTTTTCCCGCCCAAAATTAATTATGCAAAACAAACGCAGTAATCAATTAATCGGAAAACCGGGGACAAAAAACTGGTACAAAAGAGCCCCGGCTCGAGGGATGATGAGGGCGGTTGGATTTAAGGACGAGGATTTCTCAAAGCCATTAATTACAGTTGCCTGTCCTTATACCAATATCACACCGTGTAACGCCCATATTCAGGGACTTGGCGAAGAAGTGATGAGACAGGTTGAAAAACAGGGTGGAAAACCGGTGATTTTCGGCACTCCGGTTGTGACCGACGGAGAGACAATGGGTATGGAGGGAATGAAATATTCTTTGGTTAGTCGCGACCTAATTGCTGATTCAATCGAGATGATGCACGAAGCCTATATGGCTGACGGTGCTTTGACTCTTAGCGGCTGTGATAAGACGATTCCTGGATCCTTAATGCCTCTTTGCCGAAATAATAGCATCGGCATAACCCTATATGGAGGAACAATTCTTCCGGGGCAAAGCCATGGAAAAGATTTAAATATTGTCAGCATTTTTGAGGCGGTTGGAAAGTTTGGAGCCAAAAAAATTACCGAAAAAGAAATGCATGAGATCGAATGTAAATCGTGTCCCGGCAATGGTGCTTGTGGCGGAATGTATACGGCTAATACAATGGCCTCGGCAATTGAGGCAATGGGGATGAGCTTGCCTGGAACTGCTTCTCATCCGGCTGTCGATCGCAACAATAAAATTTCTCCAAAAAAACTAAAAGATTGCGAGGATTCTGTTAAGGCTTTGATGAATTTAATGGATAAAAATATCCATGTCCGTGATATTGTCACGAAAAAATCATTAGAGAATGCGATCACCGTCTTTATGGCACTGGGCGGATCGACCAACGCAGTCTTGCATCTTCTAGCAATTGCCCATGAAGCAGGAGTTGATTTAAAGCTGGATGATTTTGAAAGAATTTCTAAAAAAACACCTTTGCTTGGAAACTTCAGTCCTTTTGGCAAGTATATGATGGAACATCTGGATGATATTGGCGGCGTGCCGATGGTAATGAAAATGTTGTATGAAGCCGGATTAATTCACGGCGATTGTCTGACGGTCACCGGAAAAAACGTTGCTGAAAATTTAAAATCAGCTCCATTAAGACCGGCAACCCAAGACATTATTTTTAGCCTGAAACAGCCACTTGCTCCCGCCCACCACCACGTTGTTATTTTACGAGGTAGCTTAGCTCCAGAGGGGGCGGTGATGAAACTGAGCGGTAAAGAAATTAGTTTCCACCAGGGACCGGCTAGAGTTTTTGAAAAGGAGGAAGACGCTTTAACCGCCATCCTTGACGGAAAAATAAAAAAGGGCGACGTGATTGTCATCCGTTACGAAGGACCAAAAGGGGGTCCTGGAATGAGGGAGATGTTATCTCCTTCATCAGCTCTGATGGGGGCGGGACTTGGAAAAGACGTGGCACTAATTACCGATGGCCGGTTTTCCGGCGGGACCCACGGGATTATGGTCGCCCATATTTCTCCTGAAGCCGTCGTCGGAGGACCAATCGGTCTGGTTAAAGAAGGCGATCAAATAAAGATTGACCTTAACAAAAAAACCGTTGATCTTTTGGTTGACAACAAAGAAATGTTAAAAAGAAAATCTCAATGGAAAGCCCCAAAACCAAAATATGAAAGAGGAGTCTTAGCTAAATATGCAAAATTAGTATCAAGTGCATCATACGGTGCGGTTACTAGTTAGTAAATATTTATGAATATAACTAAAGATGTTGTACCAAAGGCACTAGGACCATATTCACAAACAGTTAAAGCGAATGGATTAATTTTTTGTGCTGGTCAAATTGGAATAGATCCTTCAACTTATGAAGTTGTTGAAGGAATTGAAAATCAAACTCATAGAGTGCTCAAAAATCTTCAACTTGTTCTTGAGGAATCGGGATTAGGCCTAGATAAAATTGTGAAGGCAACTTTATATTTAGCAAACATGACTGATTTAGCTAAGGTTAATAAAATTTATTCGACCTATTTTACAAAAAACAAACCGGCCAGGGCTACTGTAGGAGTGAGAAGCTTACCAAAAGGGGTATTGTTAGAAATTGACGCAATAGCAATTGACAGTCGTTAAAAGTTTCGTTGACTGTCATTCCAGCGTAGACGGGGATGACAAACAAAAACTATGAAATTACTGGAATTCAAAATCAATAAAGGCCAAGAAGTAATCGATGTTTTGAATAAAGGATTCAAAAAAATAAATTTAAATAAAGGCGCAATTGTTTCGGTAATCGGAGCAGTTGACGAATGTTGTATCAGTAATATGCCAAAAGAAGATGCAAAAAAAGATATCTTAAAAACCTTTAAAGAGCCGATGGAGTTGTCCGGAACTGGCGAAATCCGAGATGGGAAAGCTCATATTCACTGTACATTAAGCAAAGAGGAGAACGTTGCCTTGCATGGTCATTTACATTGGGCAAAAGTTGAAGCCTGGTATGTATAAGTTTTTGTTTTGAGTTTTTAATATTTATAAATTTTCTTTTTTCTTATGTCTAAAATAAATTTCGGGGGGGTTTCGGAAAATGTCGTGACGAGAGAGGAATTTCCTCTGGAGAAAGCCAGAGAAGTATTAAAGAATGAGACGATTGCTGTCATTGGTTATGGCGTTCAAGGCCCGGCCCAAGCACAAAATTTAAGGGATAATGGATTTAAAGTGATTGTTGGTCAGCGAAAACCATCTAAATCTTGGGATAAAGCAGTTGTTGACGGTTGGAAACCGCGTAAGTCTTTATTTGAAGTCGAAGAAGCCGCCAAAAAAGGAACAATTATTTCCTATCTCTTACCAGATGCCGGACAGATTGCCGGCTGGCCCCTTATTAAAAAACATTTGACTCCTGGCAAAGCTTTATATTTTTCCCATGGATTTGGGATAACTTTTTCAAAAGAAACAAAGATAGTTCCACCTAAAGATGTTGATGTGATTTTAGTTGCCCCTAAAGGAGCTGGTCGATCGGTGCGAAAACTTTTCGTTGAAGGTAAAGGTATTAATTCCTCGTATGCAGTTTATCAAAATGCTACTGGTCAGGCCGAAGATAAAGTTTTGGCTATGGGTATTGGGATTGGTTCCGGTTATCTTTTTGAAACGACTTTTAAAAACGAAGTTTATTCTGATCTGACCGGTGAAAGAGGGGTTTTGCTTGGAGCAACTGTGGGAATTATGGAAGCCCAATATGAATTTTTCCGTAAAATGGGACACTCGCCATCGGAAGCCTTTAACGAAACGGTGGAAGAGCTGACTCAGAGCTTGATTCCTTTGATGGCTGAGCAAGGAGCCGATTGGTTGTTAGCAAACTGTTCAACCACCGCTCAAAGGGGTGCTTTGGATTGGAAGGGTGAGTTTAAGAAGGCTGTCCAGCCGGTCTTTAACAAGCTTTATAAAAGTGTTGCCTCAGGAAAAGAAGCTCGAAGAGTAATCCAAAAAAACAGTCAAAAAAATTATCGCCAAGGTCTAGAAAAAGAGCTTTCAGAAATGCGAAATTCTGAGATGTGGAAAACTGGAGCTAAAGTACGAGAGCTTCGACCAGAAAATTGGAAGAAAAAAATTTAATCGCTGAAAAATCTATTATTATTTATTTAAAGTTACTTTCTAATTTCAAATCCTTCAAATATTTCTTTGGCGTCTTGCCATGTAATCTCAACGTCCTCAACTCTTGAAACTGGCGACCCTTGACGTAATGCTTCTACCATAAGATTGACTTTTTCCTCAGACCCTTGGATTAACGTCTCAACGCCCCCCGACTTACCAAATACATCAGATCTTTCAAAATTATTTCTTACCCAACCAGTAACTCCATTAATTTTAGCCTGGATTTTAGTCCAAGCGCGGAACCCAACACCAATGACATCGCCGATTATGTAGAGATGAGCCTGTTTTAACATATTAAAAAATTTCTAATTTATCTTCGGATCAATCGCCTTTGCCTGTTTTAAATATCCCTCAGCCGTTTTATCATCATCCTTTTCTTTATATAGCAAATAAAGACCATATAGTGCGTCCCGAGATCTAGGGTTTTTGCTTAATATTTGTTCAAATTCTTTAATCTTTTGATTTTGGCTATTTTCTTCACTAAAAACATCGAAATATATGTTATTTCCATAAATTTCTTTATATTTATCATATTCTTTTTCAAAAAAATATAAAGGACGAATGCTTTTTAGAAACTGAACTACTGATTGCCTATCATCATTAACTAAATGAAAGTAAATAGGCGAGATTAATTGGGAAAAAAATATATTTACTAATAAGCATAATGACAACAAGAACACTATAAATACTTTTACATTATTAGCAATATTGAGAGATTTGATCTTTGTCCGCCAGCGGGCGGATTGATCTTTGATTTTTATTCCGTGTTTCATGGCTGATTTTATTATATACTTTTTTATAGGTATTATTTTTATGGAAAACATCGATTACCAGATATTTATTGATAAGTTAGTGACGGTATCTCTGGCTACATTAGCCGCAATTATTGCCGCAGGATTGACGCTTGTTTTTATTTACTTAGTGATAATTTATTTTAGACTTAAAAAAAGAGAAGAAATTTCACTTGAAATGTTAACTCTTGAGGTGAGACTTCCTAAGGAAAACGAAATTAAAATTGATGCAGCCGAGCAGATGTTCGCTTCCTTTTCCTCTTTAAAGAAATCAGGGATGTGGTCATTTTTAGATCTTGACGATGTTGTCAGCTTTGAAATTATTGGAAGACAATCAGATATTAGATTTTATATATCTGCCCCGTCAAGAATAATTGATTTAGTGGAAAAGACAGTCTATGGATACTATCCGGCGGCTGATATAAAAAAAGTTGATGAACCTAATATATTTTCTGAAGATGGAAAGGTTGCTTATGGAGCAGTAGTAACAAAGGATGTCTCCTATATGCCGATCAGGCTTTTTAAAGATCTTTCAACCGATCCACTCGCTGCAGTTACCTCGGCTCTTTCAAAAATAGGCAACAAAGAAGGCGCAATAATACAAATACTGATTCGACCCGCTGAATCAAAATGGAAAAAACTCGGAAAATCTTATGTTTCATCAACAAAGAAAAATGAAGCTAATCCGGAGAAGGCGACTTTTAAAACTGATCCAAAAGTACTTGAGAGAATCGATGATAAATGTAATAAGCCTGGGTTTGAAACGACAATCCGTTTTGTCGTATCGGCCAAAACAAAAGAGGCGGCCGATATCCACCTTAAGAATATTAAAACAGCTTTTTCTCAGTTTAATTCTGATCTAAATAGCTTTTCAGGAGCAAAAAGTTTATTTAAAGGGAGCTTCATGATTAATTTTATCTATAAATTTTTCCCAGTAGTTGATCTTCCATATTTTAAATCAATTTCGGTTTTGTCCTCTGATGAACTTGCGACTATTTTTCATTTCCCAAATAAGACAATTGAGACACCACATATTCAATGGCTTAAAGCTAAGACAGCTCCAGTCCCTTCAGAAGTTGAATCAGATGAAGGGACATATATTGGACATGGATATTTTCGAGGGGTAAAAAGAAAAGTCAGCATTGGATTTGAAGATAGACGAAGACATATTTACATAATCGGAAAAACCGGTGTAGGAAAATCTGTTTTACTTCAAGATATGGCGATTCAGGATATTCGGGCAGGACACGGAGTCTGTGTCATTGATCCTCACGGAGACTTGATCGACAACATAATCCAATACGTGCCTCCATCCCGGGCCGAGGATGTTATATATTTTGATCCTTCGGACAATGAAAGGCCAATGGGTTTGAATCTTCTTGAGGCGCGAAACGAGGACCAAAAGCACTTTATTACTACATCAATAATCAACCTGATGTATAAGCTTTATGATCCTCAAAGAACCGGTATTATTGGCCCCCGGTTTGAGCACGCAGTCCGTAATGCCATGTTGACCGTGATGAGCGATCCAGGGACAACATTTGTTGAGATAGTCAGAGTACTTACCGATCCAAAATACGTCCAAGAACTTCTTCCTAAGGTCCAAGATCCGATAGTAAGACGTTACTGGACAGATCAAATTGCCCAGACATCAGACTTTCATAAATCAGAAGTCCTTGATTATATCGTTTCAAAATTCGGACGGTTTGTTACCAATAAAACAATGAGAAATATTATTGGCCAGTCTAAATCAGCCTTCGATTTTAGAAATGTGATGGATGAGGGAAAAATTCTTTTAATCAATTTATCCAAAGGAAAACTCGGAGAAGAAAATTCATCATTTTTAGGACTGGTCCTAATCCCAAAAATTCTCGTTGCAGCGATGAGCCGACAGGAAATTCCAGAAGATAAACGACGCGACTTTTTTCTCTATGTCGATGAATTTCAAAACTTTGCAACTCCTGACTTTGCAACTATTTTGTCTGAGGCCCGAAAGTACCATTTAAATTTAACGGTTGCTAATCAGTTTATCGGACAGATGGATGAGGAAGTAAAAAACGCTGTATTTGGAAATGTTGGTAGCTTAATATCATTTAGAGTTGGGGTGACAGACGCTTCATATTTGCAGCGTGAGTATCAGCCAGTTTTTGGTGAGTCCGACCTTATAAACATAGAAAGATATCATGCATATATGAAGACAATTGTAGACAATGAACCCGTCCCTCCATTTTCAGTTGATATGACGAAAGACTTAAAAAGCTTTAAAAAAGGGGCAAATCAAAAAGTAGCAGACGCAATCATTCAACTTTCACGTCTAAAATTTGGAAGGCCAAGAGAACTAGTCGAAGCTGAGGTTAATCAGAGAGCTAGATTGTAGAACTCTATCTCAAATGTCAAAATTCAAATCTCAAAGCTACATCTAAAATCTAAAAGATTTAAGATTTACAGTTGTAGATTTGACATTTAACATTTGAGTTTTGAGATAAATATGCTTAAAAATTTTAAAACAATCCTTACCAATAAGAAGATATTGGTAAATAATATTTATCTCTTCACCTTCAAGTTACAGGATCCCGCAGAGATTAGCTTCATTCCTGGTCAGTACGTGATATTAAAGGTTCCAAAAGATGGAGCCTATATTTCGAGGTTATATTCAATCTCTTCATCATCCCAAACAAAAGATACTCTTGAACTTCTTGTTGAGATTATCCCCAATGGTTTAGGATCAAACTACTTAGATCAACTAGAGATAAATAACGGGGTAATTTTTCAAGGCCCGGCCGGGCTGTTTAAACTAAGAGATAACAATAAACAGAAAGTGTTTTTTGTTACAGGAACGGGGATTGCGCCAATAAGATCGATACTAAACTCAAATCTCAAATCTCCCGCTTCGCGAGGCGAGCAAATCTCAAATCCACATCTCAAATCGCAAAACTATCAATTTTTTTGGGGATTAAAAACTTTTAAAGAAGTATGTTTATTTGATGAATTTAAGCAATTAGCAATTAACAATCAGCAATTATCTTTTAAAATCTGCCTTTCTAGGGAGAAAAACTTAGACTCAATTCCGGAGACAGATCGTCAATACTTCGATCTTGGTCACGTCGATTCCTGTTTTTACAAACTAGCCACTAGTCACCAGTCACTAATCACTAATTCAGATTTCTATCTGTGTGGAGGCCGAAATATAGTCGACTCATTACGCCAGGGGCTTTTAACTAAAAATATTTCAACAGATAACATTATATTTGAGAAGTTTTAAATTTTATTGGCTTCTTTCAAAGTAGACCTTAAATAGTTCTTTAGCGATAGGGCCAGCGACATCAGATCCTTGTCCTCCTTCTTCAACTAAAACAGTGAGTGCAATTTCTGGATTATTGTAAGGCGCAAAAGCAGTAATCCACGCGTGAGGAATACCTGACTTTGCATGAGATTCAGCCGTACCTGTCTTACAGGCTATCTGAATATCCTTTCCATCAGCTTTAAAATCAAAAAGTGGCCAACCAGTTCCACCAGGTGCGCAAGCCTGCCTCATTCCCTCTCGAATTAAATCGATAGTTTTCTTAGAAATGGGTAATTTTGTGCAGTTTTGAGATTTGACATTTGAGTCTTGAACTTTTAGAAGTTGTGGTTTACACAGGTATCCTTGGTTGGCAAAGACACCTGTCGTCATCATTGCTTGGATGGGTGTTGAGGATACATAGCCTTGACCAATTGACAGATTATAAGTATCGCCGGTATACCATTGGTCACCGATTACTTCTTCTTTCCAAAATGGTCCCGGGATTAATCCGTCTTCTTCTTCAAATGGGCTTCCTGTTTTTTTACCATACCCTAAAATTTCTGCCCATTTTTTGATTTTGCTTTCACCGGTTTTAGCTCCTGCTAAATAAAAAAATATATCATTTGATCTTTTAATAGCCTTAACAATATCAACCATACCATCAGTTTTTCCATATTGAAGAAAATACCAGTTACCAAACTTTAAAGGGCCAGCAGTGATCTGACCAGTATCTTCAAATTCTGTTTTTTCTGTAATTGCTTTTTCTTCAAGTGCGGCAGTTGCAATTGCTAATTTAAAAATTGACCCCGGGGGGTATACGCCTTGAGTGACTCGATTAAATAATGGTTTATCTTTATTATTTAAATATTTGTTTATGGCGATATTATTTTGATCTTCAAAGTTTTGAGGATCAAATGATGGAGAAGAGACGAAGCTTAGTATTTCACCAGTTTTAGGATTTGTCACAATTATTACACCCTTCTTACCCAGGAGTAATTTATGAGCTTTTTCTTGCATCAAAAGGTCAAGTGACAGCTGAATAGTTTTGCCTTTTATCGGAGGGATTACGCTTACAATTTTCAAAAATTTTCCAGTTGCTTCAATTTCTATTAATTTTTTTCCAGAATGCCCCCGAAGCTCGCAATCGTATATTTTTTCTACACCCTTTTTACCTAATTTGTCTCCGAGCTCTAGCTTATTAACGCAATTGTCGTTTTTTAAGTCTTCTGTATCTGCAATCTGACGATAGCCGATAATCGAAGAAATTACCTCGGGTTGACTATAAATTCTTTTTGAAAAAATTCTTTGGTCAACTAAGTTGATATCAGGTGGGCTACTTTTTGCGAGCGAAAAACCTTTCCGATCTAATATCTCACCCCGAGGTGCCTCAATTTGTAGCTCTTTAATTCTATTTTGCTCAGACAGATTTCGATAGTAATTCCCTTTAACGATTGTTAATTGAAAAAGTCTTATTCCTAAAATAAGAAAAGCCAATACCAAAAGGATTAGAAAAATAAATATGGTAGATTGAGATTTTGATCTTGATTCAGAGACAAACTGGATGTTATATATTTTTTTCATGAAATAAAATATCCTTGTCTAAAAAATCCAAACAAGACTATATGTAATATTAAAAAAATAATAATAATTAAAGTTTTTAATAAATTATTTTTAATTTCGGAAAGAAAAATAAACACAGAAATTGAAAAGAGAGAATAACGGGGGATAGAAGACAAGGTGCCAGTGAGCGTAGGAAGGATAATATTAGCAAAGGAAAAAAGACTTAAACCCAGGCGGTCAAAATTTTTAATTTGAAATTTGAAATTTGAAATGAATTTGAAATGCTTTAATAAATCAAAAACTAAAATAATAAAAACAAAACTAAAAAATAGAAATTCTATCGCAGAAATAAAATATTGGAAATTCCAACTAGCTGTGAAAAAAATTTTAAGATATCTCCAGATAACCTGTGGTAATAATATTAATTGGGTAGATCGGTTGGCGCCAAAAACGGGCTGAACATTAAGAAAAAATAATGGGTCCCCCGTAGTTTTCCATAGATAAAAACAATATAAACCTAATCCAAACAAAGGAGATAGAGTTATTATAATTACCTTCCAAGTCATTTCGAATCCGACTATGAGTCGGGTGAGAAATCCAGCGAAGCGTGGATTGCGCTCCCTTTTGTCGCTAGATTTCTCGGTCTCCGCTAAATGACTGATCCCTCGAAATGACTTTGATAGCCAATGAAATATAATTGGTATCACTAAAAATACTCCAACAAATCTTGTTAGTGAAGCTAAAATTGCAAAAAATCCAACTAAAAAATAACTTTCTTTTTTAAGGAAATATAAAGTCGAAATTAATAACAGAAAAAATAATCCCTCTGTATATACGGCTCCGAAGAAAAAAGATGTTGGAAAAGCGAGAATAAACAATATTATTAACTTCGATTGAAGTCGGCTGAAATTAACCATGGTTAATTTTAAATATTTATAAAAAACATATAAGCCAACAAGAAAACTAACATTAGAGACAATTAATCCGGCGACCAATCCATCTTTAAATATTGGAAGAAGTAATCTGATCAAGGTTGGATAAAGAGGAAAAAATGCCTGAATATATTGATGGTATTGTTGAGTTGCGATCACGATGTAATTAATACCATCAAAATTAGCAAGTGGGGTCAAAAATATCGGTTTATGAAGCGTTACTAACTGCTCCCTATAGGGAAAAAAACCAAGGTACGGAATAAATCTTGGCGCAAAATATATTATTAAAAAATCAACCACCCTCCATATTATGAATAATAAAAATATTTTCTTAATTTTTACCATGAAGTAAATTATATCACTTTACTTTTAAGATGAGTATGATAAACTATAGGTTAAATATGGCTGAAAAAACAGAATTATCTTTCTGGCAAAAAGTCAAAAAAGGCGCCCTAATTGGCCTTGGCATTTTCGCAGGAATTAACCTAACTCTTTTACTTGGGGCTCCACTTATGGCTATAAACTCATTACTAACTTTTGCAGCAAATGGCGTAATTTATGGAGGTATGGTTGGCGCAGCGGTCGGACTAGTAGATCTAGCAGCAAAGTCATTAACACCTCAAACGGTCAAGAAAACCTAAATTTAATCGTAGCTTTGATATGTATTTTTGTTTTCCTTGTCTTTTGGTACTCTTATAACTCCATTACTACAATATGGATCAATTCTAAGTTCATAATCCTTTTCTTCATCTTTCTTTTTTTCTTCGTCAGACTTATTTTGATCGCTCATATGCCATATTATACCACCAATAGGATTAATCCAAAAGTTACACCTAAAACAGCCATAAATTTTTTCCATGATAAATGATCTTTAAAAATAAAAGCAACAAGAACCGTATAAAAAGCATTTGAAGCTGTATTTATTGCGTTTACAAAACCGATATTTGGAGCAGTCACCTCGGAAATTATTTTAAAGTAATAAAAAAATGTGACGGAAAAACCAATACCAAATAGCGTGAGCCAATTACCTAAAGTCGGATGGAAAGCGATATTTATCCCATTTTTTATTAAATTTATTATGGAAATTGATGAAACAAAGACCATTGTCCAAAATAAAACCACGGTTGGAGGAATTCCTTTTGTCACCATGTATTTATTAAAAAGCGAGATACCACCGAAACAGAAAAAGGAAATAACAGAATAGATTACCCAAAGATAATTTTTAAAATTAAGTTTTTTTCCTCTCGTAATTGATATTGCTCCGGTTGATACAACTATCAGCAAAATAGCCATGAATTTTATTAAAGGTAGGGAAGATTGGAAAAGATAGATCGCGGCAATACTGGTAAAAATTGCATAACTTTTTTGAATTACCAGACTATAACCAGCGTTCGGTGCTTTATTTATAGCAATATATGAAATCACTGATCCAATATAACTAAAAATAAACGAAGCGATGAAAATATAAAAAATAGATAAAGGATGAATAAAAATATCTAAACCCTTTTTAATATTAAAAAATAAAAAGAGAAAAGCGGGAATGGAGAAATTCACAACCATATATAACCTATTATCAATTTTATTTATTTGAGCCTTTTTAATGATAAGGTAATAAACTATGGAAGAAAAAAACATTAAGACACTCGTTATTATCCAATTCATAAAAAGTCGGGACGGCGAGACTTGAACTCGCGACCTTTGGACCCCCAGCCCAACGTTCTAGCCATCTGAACTACGTCCCGTTTTAGTTAAGCAATTTTATCACAGATATGATCTATAATATATCTGTGGAACTAAAAACAATTAAGATAGAAAAACCAACAGAAGTGAATTTTATTCTCGCTCAATCTCATTTTATAAAGACTGTCGAGGATTGTTATGAGACATTAGTTGAGGCCGTGCCGGGAATTAAGTTTGGATTGGCTTTTTGTGAAGCCTCAGGAGAAAAAAAAATTAGAAAAGCCGGGACGGACGAGGAAATGATCAATCTGGCCGTCAAAAATGCCGAAAAAGTTGGAGCTGGTCATTCATTATTCATCTTTCTCAAAAACGCCTTCCCGATTAACGTCTTAAACAGAATAAAAAATTTATCGGAAGTAACTCATATTTATTGTGCCACTGCCAATCCGACCGAAGTAGTCGTTGCTGAAACCAAACAAGGTCGGGGGATAATGGGAGTGATTGATGGCGGATCGCCGGTTGGGGTCGAAAATGAAGAAGAAGGGCAAGACAGAAAAGATTTTTTGCGGAAGATTGGCTATAAATCTTCATAAAGTTTTTGTAGAATTAACCCATGACAAAAAAAACCCTAACAAGAGACGACATTCTTCATATTGCTAAATTGGGAAATCTTACTTTAAATGAAAATGAAATTGAACTATTTAAACAGCAATTATCTTCAGTGATTGAATATATTAATAAACTTCAAGAGGTAAACACAGAAGACGTCGAACCATCGAGTCAAATAACAGGATTAACAGACGTTCTAAGAGAAGATAAAATTAACAATGAAAGAACCTTGACCTCCGAACAAGCATTAGCAAATACTAAATCAAAAGAAAAAAACTTATTTAAAGTTAAGGCAATATTAACAGAATAACAATGGATTTATTAGGATTAACAATAAAAAATGTTTCCGAAAAGTTAAAGGATGGTGCTTTTTCATGCAAAGAATTAATAAAAGAATGCCTTTCTATTATAAAAATAAATGACAAAAAAATTAACGCCTTTTTAACGTTAAATGAAGATGGGGCATTGAAAAAGGCTGATGAATTCGATAATTTGATTAAAAATGACAAAGAAATATTTAAAAAAAAACCGCTTCTTGGAATACCAATGGGAGTAAAAGACTTATATACAACAAGAGGAATAATAACTACTGCTGGATCAAAGATAATTAAGGACTACAATCCACCGTTTAATGCGACGGTCATTAGAAGATTAATTGACGCGGGGGTAATTATAGTCGGAAAAACAAATGAAGATGCATGGGGTCATGGTTCATCAGGTGAGAATACCGATTATGAGCCAACGAAAAATCCATATGATTTAAGTCGGGTTCCTGGAGGATCAAGTAGTGGATCCGGCGCAGCTGTCTCATATGGAGCGTGTCTAGTTGGTACGGGGACTGATACAGGAAGCTCAGTTCGGCTGCCAGCAGGGTATTGTAATTTAGTTGGCCTTAAGCCAACCTATGGAAGAGTTTCTCGATATGGAGTAATTGCAATGGCATCTTCATTTGATTCGATCGGTCATATGACTAAAACAGTCTATGATAATGCTAAGGTCTTAGAAGTAACTGCAGGAGTTGATCCCTATGATGGTACAACGGTTCCTATAAGGGTTGATAAATATACCAAAGTTTTGGGTCAAAATATCAAGGGGCTGAAAATTGGATTACCTAAAGAATATTTTGTTGAGGGACTCGATAATAAAATAAATATATCAATAAGAGAATCCTTAAAGGTATTCGAAAAATTAGGTGCTACAATCGAGGAAATTACATTACCTCACACTGATTTTGCAATGGCCGCTTATTACATTTTAGTTCCATCAGAGGTCAGCTCTAATTTATCAAGGTATGATGGAGTTAGATATGGAGGACCTAGAGAATTATTCGGAGCCGAGGCAAAAAGAAGAATTATGTTAGGTTCCTACACTCTTTCATCGGGTTATTATGACGCTTATTATCTAAAAGCGGCTAAAGTAAGGACTTTAATAAAACAAGATTTTGAAAACGCATTTAAAAAAGTTGACGTATTAATAGCTCCAACCTCACCAACCTTGCCATTTAAAATAGGTGAAAAGGTAAATAATCCCCTTCAGATGTATCTTTCTGATATTTTTTTGTGTCCAACGAACTTAGCTGGTATTCCTGGACTAAATGTCCCTAGTGGATTTGCTGATGGACTACCAGTTGGAATGCAAATCATAGGTTCACAGTTCAGCGAAGAACTTCTTTATAAGGTAGCCTATCTTTTTGAGCAAGAAACCCAACATTACAAAATTCGACCACAATTTAAAAATGGATAAAAAATATCAAACGATTATTGGTATGGAAATACACGTAGAACTAAAAACCAATTCAAAGATGTTTTGTGGTTGTAAAAATGATCCTTTTCATGCAGAAAAACCCAATATTTATACCTGTCCAGTTTGTTTAGGCCTTCCTGGCGCTTTACCTGTTGCAAATAAAAAAGCAATTGAGTGGACAATTGCGTTAGGGATCGCCTTGGGTTGTAAAATAAATAAGTTCTCAAAATTTGATAGAAAACACTATTTTTATCCTGATTTGCCAAAAGGCTATCAGATTTCCCAGTATGATATGCCCTTTTGTTTTGACGGTAAGGTTGAGACTTCATTTGGCCCGATTAAGATTACCCGAGTTCATCTCGAAGAGGATACGGGAAAATTAATTCATCAAAAAGTTAATGGAAGAAATGTCTCTTTAATTGATTTTAACCGCTCGGGAGTTCCATTAGTTGAAATCGTCACCGAGCCGGAAATCTATTCGTCGGTGCAAGCTAAAGAATATGCTAAAAAACTCCGCCAGATTGTTCGTTACCTAGATATTTCCGATTGTGACATGGAAAAGGGAGGGATGAGGCTGGAAGCGAATATTTCACTTGCTGTCATTCCCGCGAAGGCGGGAATCCAGGACAAAAAAGGCAATAATAGACTGGATCCCCTCCTACGAGGGGATGACAAGATACTTGAATTACCCAATTACAAAGTCGAACTGAAAAATATTAACTCTTTTAGATTTTTGGAAAGAGGGATTGAGTACGAAATTGAAAGGCAGAGAGAGATATTAGAAAAAGGGGAGACACCTATCCAAGAGACTCGTGGGTTTAATGCAGAAAAGGGCATCACATACAGCCAAAGAACAAAAGAAGAGGCAGCCGATTACAGATATTTTCCTGATCCGGATCTTCCACCAATAAACATAAATGATAAATGGTTTTCTGAGATTGAATCTCAGATGCCTGAGGCGCTTGAAGATTTATTTGCTCGTTGGATAAAGGAATATAAAATCAATCGCGAAATGACGGAGCTATTGTTTGAGACTTCAAATCAGGCAAAATGGCTCGATAAATTATTTTCCGAAGCCGTAAAAGCAAAATTACCGGTTGATAAATTAATTAACCTATTAATTCATAAAAAAATCAAAACAGAACTATTTGAAATTGACCAATCTCAAATAATTGCAGAATACAAAAAAGAAGTAACTGTAGATGAGTTAGCAGATGATGAAATAGTTAATTATATAAAAAAAGCCGTCACGGCCAACCCTCAGGCCGTAGCCGATTACAAAGCCGGAAAAGGGAATGCCATAAATTTCTTAGTTGGGGCTGTCATGCGCGAAGCGAAGAAGAAAATTGAATTCAATCGTTTAGTAAAACTCATTAAATCTTCGGTTTAATATAGATGATATAATTACTACATGAGCAAACCTTCCTGGGATGAGTATTTTATGGAGATGGCCGTTGTTGTAAAAAGACGGGCTGACTGCCTGAGACGCGAAGTTGGATGCATCTTAGTCAAAGACCTTAGGATTATGGCAACGGGCTATAATGGTGCTCCCCATGGAATTGTTGATTGCTCAAAAGGAGGATGTGTAAGATGCCAAAAGAGGCATAAGGGAGAGCTTGATAGCCGGATGGATGAGGAGAGCTGTGTCTGCATTCATGCTGAGCAAAACTCAATTATTCAAGCAGCCTATTTAGGCCTGGCAACTAAGGGTGCAACCTTATTTTCAACTACTAATCCTTGCTCAAGCTGCGCTAAGATGTTAATTAATGCGGGAATTAAACGGGTTGTCTGCCGGATGGAGCATCATGATAAGGCGGGGATAGAGCTACTTAAAAAAGCAGGAGTGAAAGTAGAAATAAAATAATATCAAATGTCAAAACTCAAAACTCAAATCTACATCTCAAAAGTCAAATCTTATATATTATCTAACCTTATAGATTTAAAATATAAATTTGAGATTTGCGATTTGAGATTTGAAATTAAAAAGCTTTTATTAGGATTGCTATTCTTTATTCTAATCTTACCTGTAAATGCTGTAGAGTCTGCAAATAATATATTTGGCATTCATCTCGCTCAACCACAACTTGAAGCCATTAGAGAAGCCTCAGACCTTGTAAATTCAAATGGGGGAAAATGGGGATATGTTACTTTAGTTATCCAGGAGAATGATAGAGACGTATCTAAATGGCAAAGTGTATTTGATTCACTGCGGGAATTACACCTGATTCCAATTATTAGAATTGCAACATCGGCCGAAGGAGAAAACTGGCGAAGACCGGAAAAAAAAGACGCTGATCAATGGATAAATTTCCTCAATTCTTTAAACTGGGTTGTGAAAAACCGCTATATTATCTTATTTAACGAGCCAAATCATGGCTCTGAATGGGGGGGCGAAGTTGATGAAAAAAGCTTTGCCGAAGTTATCTTTGAATTTGCTAAAAAATTTAAAGAAAAGAACTCTGACTATTTTATCATGATGGCCGGATTTGATGCCTCAGCTCCCTCATGGGTGCCCGGAATGGAAGATGAAGAAACCTTTTTACGAAGAATTTCCAATTTCCAATTTCCAATTTCCAAACAAACATCCAATAACCAACAACCAACTTCAAAAACCGTTTTTGATTATATAGACGGGTGGGCGAGTCACTCATATCCTAATCCTGGATTTTCAGGGTCACCCCTGGGGCGGGGGCGTGGATCGGTGAGAACTTACGAATGGGAACTAGATTTACTGAAAGATATGGGAGTTAGCAAAAATTTACCGGTATTTATTACAGAAACAGGATGGAAAAGAAGCAAAAGTTATGGGTTAGGGGTTATGGGTTACTTGGATGAAAGTTCGGTTGCAGAAAATCTTAAGACAACCTATACACAAGTTTGGCAGCATGATGAAAGAGTAAAAGCGGTCACCCCATTTGTACTTGATTACCAGACTGATCCTTTCTTGGAATTTTCCTGGAAACTCCCCTCCGCTAAAGCTTCGGAGGAGCAGGGATTTTATCAGCAATATTATACGGTTCAATCAATCTCCAAGGTCAAAGGTGAGCCGGGGCAAATTGAGAAAGGAAAAATATCATTTGATTTACCTCGTGAGCTTGTTGCTCAATCAAAATATAATTTCCGAGTCACTCTTAAAAATCAAGGTCAAGGAGTTTGGGATAGAGACGACAGTTATGAGTTAAAAGTGATGAATGATGAGTTAAGAGACAGTGTCTTAGTTTCAGAAATTAAAGATATAAAACCAGGGGAGGAAAAAATAATTGATTTTAGCTTAAAGACAATCGATGAAAAAGAAAAAAAAGAAACAAAATTTTCTATAATAAAAAACGGAAAAAATATTCTTGAATCAAAATCGTGGGCTTTTAAAGTTTTACCTCTTCCCGATTTAAACGTAAAAGTTAGATTTTGGCCATATGGTAATGCGTGGGGCGATGACTTTGAGATTCAGATTTTTGATATAGACGACAAACTTGTCTTTAAGAAAAAGGGAGTGAAGATAACTAACGGCGAGGGGATAATAAAAAATGTCCAAAATATTGCTCTGGATGAGCTCTACCGGGTAGTAATTCTCAAACCCGGTTATCTACCTCGGCAGAATTTTATCGTTTTTAAATCGCAGGATAATACCGCTGAATTTAAAAGGATGCTGCCTTTTGATCTTAACTCCGATGGTAAGTTTGATTTCAAAGACCTCCTAAAACCTTTCGGACGTTGAATATTTAGCTTAATGTCGATATAATTCCATTTGTAAATGGTACTATCAGTAATAGAAAAACAGTCGAATGGAGACATAGCCCAAGGATTCAAACGATTATCAAAAAATGCTTTTATTGAAGATACCCTTCCAAAAATAAAAGGTGGCCGTGCGTTGTTTTATAGAGCGCCTGCAATAAAGTGGGGATATTCAAAAAAATTAGAAAGAAAAATTGAAAGTAGATTCGAAAATATTAATCAAGGTGATTTTCAAATTGTCATAATAGCCCCTCCTAGTAAAGCCAATAATTTTTCTGCCCAATTATATGAAGACTTGTCTAATAATCACTTAGGAAAACACAAAGTAGCTGAGTACTCAAGTAGTACTTTTGGCCGTGATACAGAAATTCAAGTTACTGTTAACAACGAAGAAGTTCCGGAAACAGTATTTATTGTTGCTTCACCACAGGACGAAAATGACTATGCGTTAATAAATGATGTTGCCTCGAAATATAGGAAATTTCCAAAAGTAAAAAAGATTGTACTTATAGCTCCTTTCATGGCCAACCAAAGAGAGGATAAAAATGCAAAATATAATAAGGAAAAGGATAGGATTGAATATACAGGTCAAACAATTACAATAGCAAGCAGGCTTGCATCTCTCTCAAGAGATATAGATAAGATAATCAACTTCGAACCTCACTCATCAGCTTCTCAAGCTTGGGCGGCTGAATACGGCATGTCATTTGCACCCATCTCTCTTTGGAAATTAATGGCGGAAGAATTTCAAAGTAAATTGCGTAGTGAAAGCAAGTATTACAATCCTGACGATTACGTATTTATTAGACCAGATAAGGGTCGAAATATTTCCGCTATTAGAATGCAAAGGCATTTAGGAATAAAAACTCGAGTTAACTTTGAAAAGGACAGAGATGGTAACGGAAACACTGTTTTTAAAAAGTTAACAGCAAAACAGACGCGAGACATACGAGGAAAAAATCTCTTAATATACGATGACGAAGGCGCAACTTTTGGTACGATGTCAGGAGTGATTGGAAAAATTGCGGAAGCGAAAGCTGATGTAAAAAGCATTACTGTAATGTTGGGACATGCACGTTTCGCTGAGGATTTTATAAATAAGGAAGGTAGGTATATACCCGGCTGGAAACAAAATATTAAAAAAATTATTGATGCTGCTAAAAGTGCGAACCCTCCTATTAAATTAAAATTTATAATATCTGATACAAGGCAAGCACTTGGAGATATATACGCTTTTGCTCGTAAAAATGAAGGTTTATTTAGCTTTGTGAGCGTTGCCCCATTAATTAGACAATTAATTGAATCTGAAATATCCCAAAAAAATCCATGGACAGATAGTGATTTAAAAGAATTATTAATTCAACCTATAACTAAAGAAGAAGAAAATGATGATGAATAGCTATTACTTCTTTAATTTTCCACAAAACTTTTCAATTCTCTCGAGGCCTCTTTGGATATTAGCCATACCGGTTGCGAAGCTGAAGCGGACGGAGTGATCATCACCAAAAGCGATTCCTGGGATGACGGCAACATAGGCCTCATTAAGTAATTTCTCACAAAATTTAAGAGAGCCATTAATTTCTCCCCCATATAGTCCCGAAATATCTGCAAATACATAAAAAGCTCCATCGGGAAGTGAAGCCTTAATTCCACTTATTGAATTTAATTTACCAATCATATAGTCACGACGCTTTCTGTATTCGTAAATCATTTTAGGAATATGATCTTGTGGGCCAGTTATAGCTTCAAGGGCCGCCTTTTGGGAGATCGAGCAAGCGTTTGAAGTGCTATGATCCTGAAGTCGAGAAGCCGCCTTGATAATTTCAGTATTTGCCGCAGCATATCCAACCCTCCAACCAGTCATTGCATAGGTCTTTGATACTCCATTTATAACCACAGTAAGAGCTTTTATTTTTTCATTAATTGAGGCAATCGAAATATGTTTTTTATCATAAACAATTTTTTCATAGACCTCGTCGCTAATGATAAATATATTTTTCTTAACACAAATAGAAGCTAAAATCTTTAATTCCTTTTCTGAATAAACCGCACCAGTTGGATTACCCGGCGAATTTAGAATAAAAACTTTGGTTTTTTCGGTAATAGCCCTTTCTAAATCTTCTCCAGTAATTTTAAAATCTTTTGTTTTTATAAACGCACAACTGCCTCCGGCCAACTTAACCATCTCTTGATAAGATACCCAGTAGGGGAGAGGGATAATAACTTCATCGTTAAAATCGACTAAAGTCATAATTGCATTAAAAAGCGCTTGTTTTCCACCGGTTGAAACTAAGATTTGAGTTGGATCATAATCCAGCCAATTATCTCGTCTAAGTTTTGCGGCAATTGCGACTTTTAACTCCATTATTCCTGAAGTTGGAGTGTATTTAGTGAAACCATCATCAATTGCTTTTTTAGCTGCGTCTTTGATGTTTTGCATCGTGTCAAAGTCCGGCTCACCTGCTCCAAATGAAATTACATCAAGCCCCTGTCTTTTCATCTCCTTAGCACGGGCGGTGACAGACAAGGTAAGTGAGGGATTGATTAGTTGTGCACGCCTGGACAGTTTCATAATAATTTGTGGTTAGTGTCTGGCGATTGGTGCTTGGTGGAAAAATGATCAAATAAACAAATTAACTAATCACTATCCACTAATCACTAGTCACTAGACCTTTGGTCCTGAATTTTTAATTTCTTCATTAATTCCTGTAAATTTCTTGAAATTTTCTGAGAATGATTTAGCCAAATCACTAGCTTTTTTCAAATATTCTTCTTTATCTTTCCAAAGATTAATCGGGCTTAATATCTCGGGATTAACACCCGGTACGTTATAAGGAACAAAAAGATTAAAGATCCGATCATGATGACAGTCGGCTTCATCAATTTTACCTGTTAGGATAGCGCTTACAATCGCCCTTGTTTCTTTAATCGGTATACGGTTTCCGACTCCGTAACCTCCACTAATCCATCCAGTATTGACAAGATACACTTTTGTTCCATGCTTTTTTAGGTAATCTCGAAGTAGTCGAAGATAAACCATTGATTTAAGTGGCATGAAAGGACCACCGAAAAATGCTGAAAAAGTCGGCTTCGGCTCAACTATTCCGCGCTCGGTCCCTGCCAATTTTGAAGTATAACCTGATAGGAAATGATAGGCAGCTTGGTTTAGAGTCAAATGGGCAACAGGGGGTAAAACTCCAGTAGCATCAGCTGTAAGAAATAAAACATAATTAGGATGTTTTCCCTGACCGCTTTTCACGGAATTAGGGATAAAATCAAGCGGGTAAACCGCTCGAGTATTTTCGGTGTATTTATCGCTATCCAAATTTAAATCACCGTTTTTTTCAAGGACTACATTTTCAAGCAACGCTCCCTTTCTTCTTATTGCGACCCAAATTTGCGGCTCAGATTCTCTTTTGAGCCTTATGCATTTTGCGTAGCACCCGCCCTCGAAATTAAATACTCCGTCCTGGCCCCATCCATGCTCATCATCGCCAATTAGTGAGCGATCAGGGTCGGCAGAAAGAGTCGTCTTACCAGTTCCGGACAATCCAAAAAATAGAGCTGTAGTTTTACCATTGGATTCAATATTTGCGCTGCAGTGCATCGGGAAAACATCCGATTGTGGTAATAGGTAATTCATATAGGAGAAAACAGATTTTTTTATTTCTCCTGCATATTTTGATCCACCGATTAAAATTGTTTTTTCGTGAATATTTAAAACGATGAAAGCTTCAGAATTTGTACCATCAGATTTTGGATTTGATGTCACCGATGGAGCACAATAGACCGTCAAGTCTTGGGTAAATTTTTTGAGTTGAGATTGACTAAGTCTTCTAAATAAGTGGGTCGCAAACAAAGCCTGATACGCAAATTCGCAGTAAACACGGACTTTAATGTTGTGTTTTTTCGAAGCTCCAACCTGGGCATCAATAATAAAAACTTCTTTCTGTTTTTCAAAAAAAACATCAATTTTTGATTTTAATTTCGCGAAAGACTCTTTTGATATTGGGACGTTCACCTTGCCCCAGTTGATTTTATCGTGTATCTCTGGAGTGTCAACAATAAATTTATCGTGAGGAGAACGACCTGTATATTTACCAGTATTAACGACAAGTGATCCTGTTTTAGAAGAAACCCCCTCTTTTCTTTCGAGGGTCTTTTTAATTAGAAAGTTAATGGAAGGATTACGAAAAACTCTCGCACCTTTCATTTTTGTATTATACACTCTTTTCAAGATTTTGTCTGGTTTTTAATTGATGCAATGACATTATCGACTTCGTTATTTGATGCTAGATAAAAATGCTTTACTACTTTCATTTCATCATCGAATTCATACACTAACGGAATACAGTAAGGCACATTGACTTTTACAATTTCAGAATCAGAAATATTCTCAAGATATTTAATTATTGCACGAAGACTATTATGATGGCCTGATAAAATAACTTTTTTTCCATCTTTTATTTCCGATAAAACTTTGTTTTTAAAATAGGGGACCGAGCGCTCATAAGTATCCTTAAGTGATTCGCCCGAGGGAAGAAGCGAGGGGTCGACACCTTTATACAGTGGATCGTGACTTGGATGACGGGGATCATCTAATGTAACTTTAGGAGGGGGAATATCATAACTGCGGCGCCAGATATTTACTTGATCAATCCCATATTTCTGAACGGTTTCCGCTTTATTTAATGTCTGAAGAGTCCCGTAGTGGCGCTCGTTAAGGTGCCAGTCTTTTATGATGGGAATGTTTTGTTGACCTAAAACATCAAGAACGGTCTCAAGCGTCCTAATTCCCCTTTTTAAATATGAAGTAAAGCCGATATCAAAATTATAGTTATTCTCTTTAAGGCGAAGAGCATATTTTTTAGTCATTTCAATCCCCTCGGGGGCCAGATCAATATCTGTCCAACCAGTGAATCTAGTTGTCCACTCAGTCAAACCATGACGAACAATTACAAGTGTTTTCATAGGTAAAAACTAGAAAATGGAAATTTGGTTTGGAAACGAGTTAGGAATTTAGTAATTGGATTTTTTCTAACTTCTATTTTCAAACTTCATAACCAGCTTCTATAACTATCTTCTATATTCCATTTTCAATCTCCAATAACCGATTGTATTTAGCTACTCTATCTGATCTTGCTGGGGCGCCGGTTTTTAAAAAATCGGCTGCACTAGCATAGGCTAGGTCGGCAATAAAAGAATCCTCAGTTTCGCCAGACCGGTGAGATACAGCTACGGCCCAACCATATTTTTTAGCAAGTTTTATAGCCTCAACGGTTTCTTTTACAGTTCCAATTTGATTTGGTTTAATAATTACTGCGTTTGCTGATTTTTTATCTTGTCCGATTTTCATTCTTTTGGTGTTGGTACAGAAAAGATCATCACCAACAAGTAAGTTATTTGGATTAAGTAGTGATTTGAATTTAGTCCAATTTTCCCAGTCGTCTTCGTCAAATACATCTTCAAATGAATAAACTAGGTATTTTTTTTCCAGTTCCAGATAATATTTTATTAACTCATCTCCATTAATTTCTTTACTATCTTTTTTTAAAGTATATTTTCCCGCAGAAAAAAATTCTGAAGCCGCCCCATCAATTGCCAATTTATAGTCCCTACCATTTATATGTCCGGCTCGGTTACCTGAGGCTATTATTAATTCAAACGCTTCATCATTTGAATTTAAAGCCGGTGAAAAACCACCTTCATCACCAACCAAGGTTGATAGTTTTTTTTCTTTAAGGATTTTTTGTATTGTGTGATAAATTTCTGACACCAATCTTATTGATTCAGAAACTAGCTGTCTTTGAGGGATGATAATAAATTCCTGAATATCAAAATTCCAATTTGCGTGTTTTCCACCATTAACAACATTGAACATAATCTTTGGCATTTCCGGGGGAAAACCAAAATAATATTGGTTTAAATATCTCCAAATAGATATCTTTTGAGAAATTGCCAATACTTTTATTAGGGATTGAGAAACTGATAAAATCGCATTTGCGCCAAGGACTGATTTATTTTTTGAATGATCAAGATCAAGCATTAGTTCATCAATTGTTTTTGGGTCAGCCTCCTTATCAATGATGGCCTTACTTATTAATTCATTGACATTATTTACCGCTTTTAGGACACCATTACCTTGATATCTTTTTGAATCAAGATCCCTTAGCTCTACTGCTTCATGAGATCCAGTTGAGGCGCCTGATGGGACCGATGATGATCCAATTGTTCCATCTTCCAAAGTAACAAAAGTTCTCAAGGTAGGATTACCGCGGGAATCAAGTATCTCAATCGCTTTGATATTTTTAATTTTCATAACTAAGTTTAAGTAAATTTTAACAGATAATCGACATGATTTTTTAAGTCATTTGTTTTAGTTAGATAGCTCCCAGGACAAATGTAGTCTGGCTTATATTTTAAGGAATCTATTAAGGGAAGAGTTTTTTCATTGACTGCTCCATCGAGGAATAATTCATTCCTATAACCAGATTTTCTTAATTGTTCAAACATATTGAGCGCATCAGGTATAAAGGGCTTACCCTGTGCGCCGGGAACAATCGACATAATTTGAATGAGGGGGATATCATTTAGGGCATAATGACCTGTTAAGTCAGAAACATGATCCTGAGGATTAAGAACGAGACCTATATTAAACAGTGAATAGTGACTAGTGATTAGTGATAAGTTAGGGTATAAATCAAAATGAATAAAGATGTTTTTTATTGTTATTATATTTTTCAATTTTTCCAATTTTTCTATTTCCTTTTCATAATCTTTCACCATTAGGTGAAAATCAAAAATGAGGTTAGTTGGGAGTTTGGTTACTTGGTTGCTTAGATAATTGATGAATTCGTCAAGAGAGGCGGTTTTATTATCTACATAAATCCCATCGGAGAAGTCGAGTTGAAAATATTTAAAATACGGAGAAAGTCTTATGATCTGAGAGATATATCCCTCAGCCTTAGGCTCGAGAATAGATGGACAGATTTGCATGGATTTAATATTACCACGTGAAGTATACCAATCGTAGCTCATTTTACAAAAATAAACTCAAAAATGAGCGTACGAATGGTTATACTCGCAGCAATTCTAATTGCGAAGGGTATATAATAATCTCAAATGTCACTGAAATTATTTTCAGAATTTGTCTCGATCCAGTCAGTAGCGACTGATAAAAAAAGACGCGGTGAAATATTGAAAGCAGTAAGTTTTTTAAAAAGAGAGCTGGAGCTTATAGGATTTAAGGTAGTAATTATTAAAAATAATATTGGCTCTCCTCCGCTTGTTGTAGCAACCTATCAGATATACGACGATCGTCTCATAGCTAATAAGCAGAAGACAATTGGTGTTTATGCTCATTATGATGTTCAACCAGAAGACCCAGTTTTAAAATGGGAAACTCCACCATTTAATTTGACGGTAAAAAACAAAAAGATATATGGTCGGGGGACGGCTGATGATAAGGGGCATGTAATTCAGACGATTATTGCAGCAAAAAAACTAATAGCAGGCAATAAATTAAAAAATAATTTAGTTTTTATATTTGAGGGGGAAGAGGAAATTGGAAGTCCGAATTTTCAGGAGTTGATCAATAAGGCTAAAAAAGAAGCCGGGGAAGCGGATGTTTTTTATATGCTTGACTTCGGAATGGAGTCGTCCGACCGCCCAGAAATATTTTTCGGGTTAAGAGGTCTCATTGCTTTTGAGCTAACTCTTTTTACTGGGAAAAAAGATCTTCACTCCGGTGTTTATGGAAACCGTGTTTATAATCCAATAAATCTACTGGCTAATTTATTAGCAAAAGTAAAAGACCAGAAAACCGGCCATATTTTAATACCTGATTTTTATGAAAAAATAAGGAAACCTACTAAAATTGAAATGGAAAACCTAATATTAAAAATGCAGTCAGACGAAGAACTTAAGAATGAGGCTGAAGTTTTTTCCACCACGTCAATTGATAAAAAACATCCCTCACTTTCATCTAAAATATATCCCTCTTTTGATATCAACGGGATTTATGGGGGATACATGGGTGAGGGCGTCAAGACGGTCATTCCATATCAGACAACGGCAAAATTTTCTTTTAGGTTAATTGAAAATCAAACCCCTGATGAAATTGAAAAAATGGCAAAAAAATTTATTGTCAATAATTTGCCCAAAGGAGTTAAATTCACTCTAAAGATCTTAGGGAAACTCGAGCCTTTTTATAACGACGTCAGTAATCAATATGTCAAAAAAACGGCCGAAATATTAAAAAACTATTTTGGCGCTGACCCTTTCTTTTCAAGGACGGGTGGCTCAATCGGAGCAGCAGCGATCCTAGCAAAAACTTTCAATAAGCCATTAATTCTAACCGGCTTCACTTTGGCCGACTGCAATATCCATTCGCCTAACGAAAACTACGATGAAGGAATGTTTTATAAAGGTATTAAGGTATTGGAAAAAATCTTCGCCCAGTAAAGCTCCATTCACCACTGCTTGTAGCATATAGTCCATAGACTAATATCATCATCAATGATTTAATAAGCCAATAAGTACCAATAAATACCAATGAAAAATGACCTGTTATATTATCTTTTCTTTTCTCATTTTTTGGGAATTGGGCCGATGAAGTTGGCGTCGATTATGGCAGTGCGCGGCAGCATAAAGAGAGCTTATGAAACAAATCAAAAGGAGTTGGAAACAATAATCGGAATGAAATTAGCTCAGAAATTTATTGACTTTCGGAAAAGATTTGACCCGGTCAAAAAATATGACGATCTGAAGAAAAAAAATATAAAAATCATTTGTATTGCCGATAAAAATTATCCAAATTCACTAAAACAGATTTCCGACCCACCGATTTGCATATATGTTAAGGGCGAGCTTGATTCATTAACTCAATTTACTTTAGCGATTGTTGGGACAAGACTACCGACCGTTTATGGCCAACAAGTGGCTTATAGATTTTCAAGGGAACTGGCCGAAGCGGGATTCACAATTGTCTCAGGAATGGCGCTTGGGATCGATGCAGTTGCACATCGTGCAACACTTGATGCCCAGCGGAAAACAATTGCTGTTTTAGGCTGCGGAGTCGATATTATTTATCCGGCTGCGAACAGATTTCTATATGAAAGAATTATAGAAAATGGGGCAGTGATTTCTGAGTTTCCACCCGGCCACATGGTAATTAAAGGGCTTTTTATTGCCAGAAACAGAATTATCTCTGCATTGTCTTGTGGGGTTTTGGTAGTTGAGGGAAGTGAGCGGTCTGGGGCTTTAATAACGGCTAGATATGCGGCTGAACAAGGTAAAGAAGTCTTCGCGGTGCCATCAGCAATTACTTCAAATATGTCATCAGCACCCAATATTTTAATTAAGCAAGGAGCGAAATTAATTACATCAACCGCCGATATATTTGAAGAATTAAATATTAAAATAACCCCAAAAAAAACCGAAGATATTAACGATAAATTAAATGAAGAAGAGAGGGTTATTTACTTATTCTTAAAAGAAAACCCTTCAACGGTCGATGAAATAACACGATCACTCATGAAACCAACAAGCAATATATTAAATGTATTAAGCGTAATGGAGATTAAAGGTGTTATAGAAAAGAATAATGAGAGAAAATACCAGATTAAGATATATTAAGCCAAATTAACTAACTTATCTGCTTCCGCATTTTCCTCCCGGGGGATGTGGGAGTAGGCGATTGGAAGGCTTATTTCTTGCTCAAGGACCCTGATTTTTAGTATATATTCTTTGATTTTTCCGTTTTTCACTTTAAAAAGCCCATTGACCTGATTAACCATCAGTCTTGAATCGCTGAAGAATTGTATTTGTTTGATATCTTGAAAATTTGGAACTTTAAATTTGTTTGGATCTTGAGATTTAGGATTTATGATTTGGAGCGCTTTAATTAGGGCTAAATATTCCGCATCGTTGTTTGTAGCGATGCCGATTGATTCTTTGTGTTTAAAAACTATTTTATTATCGAGATAAAATACGATTCCAATTGAAGATGGCCCCGGATTCCCCTTCGACCCACCATCTGTAAATACCTTAAGCGTCATAAAGGATAATTATACATTAAATAAATAGCCTTTCATAACACTCTCCCTACGACCTCGGAGGTCGTGGGGGCGCTGATTTAATCGATTAGAAACTTCTTAATTTGCTTTAATTTCTTTTGATAGTCAACATTGTTTTCAACAAACTTTTTATAGGTATCTGTGCTTCTTATAGAAATTTCTTTAATATTCTCCAAAATTTCGTTGTTTTCAATAAAATCTTTATACGAAGAATATCTCCAATTTTCCGGTTTAGCTATAAGATTACTTGTGGTTGGATTAATATGTATATACCTCGATACGTGTAATAATTGCTCATTATTTTTTATTCTTACAGCTTTGAAAGATCCCTGCCACAATGGGCCCTTACGATTGTATTTCAAATTAAAAAATCTGGAATAACTATTTTCGACCGTTCCTAAATATTTAGAAAAGTCACCTTTTATTATTTTTAATAACAAGTGATAATGATCAGGCATGAGGCAATAAGAAAGAATTTTTATTATTGAGTTTTGTTTTGGGATAATTATATTAGGACAAAAATCTTTGTTTTTGGTTAGAAATATCCCCAAGCTTTTTGTTTGGTACTCTTGGTTATAAAAATCTATTGCCTGTATAAATCTATAGCAACTGTCATCGTATTGAAAGATACCGAAATTTGAAATGCTCTTATTAAAAACGTGATAAATTAAACCTTCTGAAAATTTTTCTTTCCTTCTCATAACTATTTTATAGTTATAAGTAATTTAAATGTCTATGGATTATATGCTACAAGTAGTAACTTTTAGGCCATTTTATCAATCTAATAAGCTCGATATACCAGCCTCCCCACGACCTCCGAGGTCGTGGGGGATTAAAAATACTCATAGACAACTTTCCAGAAAAAAATATTTTCATAACCGGTTCGACATCTTTACGGCTTTCAAGGGGAGTCTCTGAGACATTGACAGGAAGAACTATAAAATATTATCTTTACCCACTTTCGACAGTTGAAATGACCGCCGGGAAAGCAAATATAGAAAAGCAATATTTTTTACCCGAACAATTGATCTTTGGAGGTTATCCATATATCCAAGATTTATCAACGGTCGAAGATAAAAAAAGATATTTGATTTCAATTATTGATGATTATTTATTTCAAGATATTCTGGATTTAGAGGAAATAGCCGTAACTGATAATCTGAGAAAATTAACGACTTTACTTGCCTATCAAATTGGACAAGAAGTTTCCTTTAATGAATTGAGTTTGAATTTAAAAATTGACACTAAAACAGTCATTCGTTACATTGATCTTTTAAAACAAGGTTTTATAATTTTTGAAGTTGGAGCTTTTTCAAAAAATCTTCGCAAGGAAGTGGTAAAAAATAAAAAATATTATTTTTGGGATTTAGGTATTAGAAATGCTTTGCTTGGGTCATTTACACCACTTGAAACAAGGGGTGATATAGGTTTTTTGTGGGAAAATTTTCTTGCCGTAGAACGGACTAAAAAAAATCACTATGAAGGCAGAACTGTCCAAACATATTTTTGGCGAACTTATGATAATGCCGAGATTGATTGGATTGAAGTCAATGATCAAAAAATAAGTGCATATGAATTTAAGTGGCGGTCAGAAAAAGGCAAGACTCCAAAGTCCTTTTTTGAGAATTATAAAGAAAAAATCACAGTCGTAAATAAAAATAATTATTTTAATTTTATCGCGTAGTTCTCCGTTGGCCCTGCTCTGTTGACGGCGTCTGGTTCATGGGAAGACAATTTAGGGATGAATGAGAGGGATTTTGTCTATTGACAGTTTGTACAATATTTTGTACAATCAGTTTATATGAATACAATTGCTATTTCTCAATTCCGGGCAGATTTACCTAAATTAATTAATGATGTTGATGTTTACATGAAGCGCTTAATAATAACTGTGTCTGGTAAATCAAAAGCCGTCGTTATGAGCATGGAAGAGCTGGAATCCTTAGAGGAAACTGCTAAAATCATGTCAATCCCTGGTGCAAAGGCAAGCATAATGAGAGGTTATAAACAAGCAAAAATGAATCAGGGGATTTCTTTTAAAAAGTTAGTAAAATAACTCATGGTCGTTCTTCTTACAAAAGAAGCTCAGAAACAATATAATAAGTTAATAAAAACAGATAAGATAAAAATCGACAAAAAAATCTTGTTGTTATTTAGCGATTCATCTGCCGGGAAAAAATTATCAAGCGAATTTAAAGGGAAGTGTTCACTTAAAGCTTGGCCTTATAGAATAATTTACATTGTTGAAGAAAGTAAAAAGGCTATTTGGATTCTTTCAATTATCCACCGTCAAGGAGCTTATAAAAACTAGCCTCATCCAACCTACGCGGTTGTATGGGACACTCTTTATAAAGACAGTCTTAAATAAGACTGTCTTTGTTTAAAAAAATAATCCCCAAAACCTGAAGAAAATTTGGGGAATTTACTTTCATTTACATATTTGAAACGGCCGTTGGGGATAAGCGAGGCTGATTTTAACTAATCTTTCAATCTCTTTCTTATCTTTACCCACTGTAGTTTCAACGTAAGTGGGTTTCTGCTAAAATTTAGGGATGAATGCGATTGAACTTGCTCCTGTTTTGCGCAGACTAGAAAATAACTTTTCTGAACATCTTAAAGGAAAACGATACAATAAAATAAAATCCTTAATTGGAGAAATGGCAAAAAAATATTATCTTGATTTTAATTCGTTTAATCAAAATATCTCCTATAATCTTCAAAAACTTCAGGAAAACCCAGGTGTTTATGGAGAACAAGCCCAAGACAATCTAATAGCCTTTCTTTTTTTACAAAATGCTAAGCGATTCAGTAAATTTGATTTCGCTTCCAAAGGAGAAATCACACTTGATAGAAGAGACGAGCGGCAAATCCAAGCAGTTATTGGCCTTCTTGAGGGCAAACATCTACATATGGGGACTGGGGAGGGAAAGTCATCGGTTATTTTTCCGATCACTGCTCTAGTCAAAGCCCTAACTTCTGGAAGTCAAAGCGTTGTACTTTCCACACCTGACGAAGTAAATTTAGCCGATCTGAAAAAATATACAGAATCTTTTATTTCCGAAATAAAAAGAAGCGGGGTCATTCTCCCGGAAATTAGTTTTATTCAACAAGAAGAACATGGTGAAGAAAAAGCGATTATTGAACTTAAAAAAAGAATGAATGTCGAAGCAATAATTTATGGAAAATACTCACCAGAAACAGAAAAAGAAATAAAAAAAATTTATTGGCAAAAAAAATTAAATTTAGTAAAAAATACCGAGGAAGAAGACATAATAACAAAGTTAAAGAAAACAAAGGGACCAAAAATAGTATTGGCAACCGACCGCGATCTTGTATTTAGCTACTCTGCAAACCCTAATGAATTTTTACATCATATTAATGATATTTATATGGATGAGGCAGACATTCCATATAATCGAAAATCACCCTATGCAGTCAGCCAAGAGTCATATTTAACCCTACCTGAAAACATCGAAGAATCTTTAAACACATGGGTAGTAAATTATTTAATTTATCACTTTCTTGATAAGAAAAAAGACTTTGTAAAAGAAAAGGGCTCTTATTCTTTGACTGAAAAGGCAATGGAAAAACTAGACAGTCTAAAATTTAACCAAATTTTTGACGCTTATCAACAAGGAATAAAATTAAATAGCGACCAGAAAAAGATTATCCATAATTTTGAAAATGCTTTAAGATTTATCCTGAAAGATTCAAGCATATCTGCCAAACAGTCAAAAATTCTAAAACAAAAACTCATTAACAATCTTAAAGACCCTTCCTGGCAAACTAATCAAGAAGAAATGGGCTATTTTAGAAGAATTGGAGTCAAGATCTCAAAGCTTATCAATAGGAAAAACATTGACTATCTTCTTGATAATAGTCAGGAAATAGCCATAAGAGATAGCTACACCGACCAAATACTTGAATCACATGAATATTCTCCTGAAGAAAAAATCGCCGTCTCTGCAATAGAAGGAAAATTCAAATTAGTATCACTTTATAAAGAATCATCAACAAATCTTCGCTTTGAAAGCTTTGTTAAATCAATAGGGTCGAGGCTCCATTGTGCTTCTGGTACTCTTAAATATCCAGATCCAGAAACAAAAAAAATCGAAAATAGCCGATTTGCGAGTTTTTTAAAAGAATATACAGGTAATGATATTTTAACTATAATTCCTCCGGAAATAAAAAACTTACCTGATCCAGAGCTATATTCTACCGATGAAGAAACAGTCAATAAATTAGTTGAAAAAACCGAAGGAAAAAAACCAACTTTAATTGTTAGCAATAATATTACTGATAGTCTAAATATTTATAATCAACTTCAACAAAAATTTGGCAAAGATCAAGTGGTTTATATCGAAAGCAAACCTTCCAGCTCAAAGAAAATAATTGAATATAACAATCGAGTAAAACAAGCTTATACCGATCTAGCTGATGGAAGGATAAAGATTATAGTTTCTTCAGGAGCGGCTGGTTTTGCCGTCAATATCCTAAAAAGCGATCAAGCGCCCCCAGAAAATCTTCACATTACTATTCATAATCTTCCGTCAAACAGAGCCCAGATTATGCAAATTCTAGGAAGGCGAAGAAGCGCGGGGGATGATTTTTCTTGGTATGTGAGCGAAGATTATATCGAACGAGAATTTTTTTCATACTTTGAGGAGAAGGAGTCTCAATTTGCCATATTCTACAAAAAAAAACTTGACCTTCAGGCAATTAGAGAACAACTAATAGAAGCAAAAACAAACCCGAAAGCCGCAAAAAAAATAATATTAGAGCTAATGAGGAAAAAAGAAGGTTTTGAAGCGATTGAAGATGAATATGTTATCTCTTTTGATAAAATGGTTGGCATTTTAAATGCAAATATTAAAGGATATTATGCAAAACTAATTCTCCAAGATCCACAATTTAAAGTATCAAGATTAGATATTGATTTTGATTATGATAAAATTCAATCAGCAATAAAGACTTCGAAAAATGCTGATGATCTAACTAAAGTTGAGGAAGAAATGATAAAACAAATCAATAATTGGCTAACACTCATCGGTCAACCAGATTTTTATTTTGATATATTTGAAAAAATTCCACTGATAACGACTAGCATGGGTGCTCCTGGATCAAATTCAATAGAATCCCTCTTTAATAAGCTAACCAATCTTTTAATTGAGGATCTTAATATGACCAGAGACCACTCTTTTTTTAAATCAGAAATTGTTGATACTTGGTTCAAACAAAAAAAAGATAGTCTTATGGAATTCAAAAGATATGTTGATACTGAAGTTGAGCCTATTAGTCATTTATTATTAACGACAGCAACTGTCTTTCGATCTTTAGACATTATGGACAAAGATACAAAAAATGAATGGGGGACAATACTGGGCGATACATTAGCCTACAAAGATGTAGAAGGACACATATATATATTAACTTTTGTTAGTTCCGGATTACCTATTAATTATCGTACAGCTAAAATAAAAGGATTTTTTGACAACAATAGTCTAACGTCTTTTCCAAATAGACAGTCTGTTATGTTATCTAGGATAAGAGGGAGGTAGTTTCTATTGTTTTGCTAAAGACAGGTAAATTTGTTATAATAAATTATTATAGGAGTAATTAGGAATATATAGTAATATGGAAAAAAAGAATTTTCTTCGTAAAGTAGCGCTTGCTAGTCAACTCGTAACCGCCGCTGCAGTTCTTCATGGAGATACAGCTGGAAGAGCACTGGTGACAAAAATTGAAATAGGAGGGCTGGCCGTTTCTATAGCGGCTCTACTTTCATCTTGTGTGGGTGGACAAGAATTACCCACGACTGAGGTTCCTTTTAGCTATATTAATGGTTTTGAATATTCACAGTTAAATCTTCCCGATCAACAGAAGATTGATCAAGCAGACGATATATTTCATCAAGCAGAGCAAGGGAGAAAATTAAATTATATTAATCCTCAAGGAGAAAAAGCCGAAGGAGGGGTGGAAGACTTTCTTGCAGATATATATAGAGCCCAAGGTATCAATATTGGTCCGGAGGGAATTGATCCTAATGTTATTCAAGATGTTTACAACCCTATTATATACAAGTTCGGCGAACATCAAATGACTATTAAACCTATAGGTTTAGCTCGTGCAACTGATGAATCAGGCAAAACAGCTGTAGTTGATAATATCCTTTTCGCCCAAGTTGATGGCGGTCAATGGGGAATAGTTGGAGTACCATCTGATCGTGATCCAAAGGCAACTTTCAAATCAGTCCCAGGAGGGGTTACATCCACTGCTAAAAATTTTACCTTTATATTTAGTGATGAATTTCCCCATATGACTCCTTTTGGCATCGTGGCCGGGTCATCAACTAATGCGCCTTTTGCGGCTGGTTTTGCTTTTGAAGGTGACTCTGTTGATAAAGTCAGCCTTATCACAGGTAGTGAGAGAATAACAACCTCAATTCCAGGGGTTCAGCCAGGTACTCCGATAAATCATGAAAATGCTAAAATAGCCTCAGCAAAACTATTTGCTCCCGCCTTACCTTTCGTTAGTCCTCCAGAGCCTTCGATTGAAACTCCCGCTCCCGCTATTGAAACCTCCATCCCCCCAACCGCGATTCCCGCCACGCCGACGGAGATACCCGTCACCACCTATTTAATCGAGCAACTTAATGACATGTCCTCTGCGGACAAGCTTGCCATCGCCCCAGCGGTTGCAACTGTCCCCTCTGATGTCCTTGTCACTTATGTTACTTCATTACCCGCAGGGACTGATATTAATAAAATCACCTGGGGGGAAAAGACGCTGACCTTTTGGGATCGCGTCGTCGCCTACCCTGGGCAGGTAGATGGGCAGGCCGTCACCCTTTATTATGATCTGGAAAGCGGCCAGTGGGCGAAAAAATATGATAGTTTTGAATCTCTCTCCCAAATTCCCGCCGACCAGACTCCTGATGTGCTGATTTTAAGCGATCAGTTTGGCGACCACCTTATTCGTAATAAACTTCAATACAACTACGACTGGATCAGCCAGCCGCCAGCCTTAACCGCCGATGGAAAACAGATCTTCCGCGATGAAAAAGGCTACCCCAAAGCCGTCTTTGACCCGGCAACTAAAACTTGGCTCTCTCCCGAGCAGGCTGATGTCAATGTAACTTGGGAAGATTATAAAGCCATGTATAGCGGTTATTCTTTTGTGGGAGATGATGGAAAAACATATAGTGGGGATGTCTTTTTTAGTAGAGGAACTATTATGGCTAATCCAACCGAGATTGAAAACGAGATTGAAAATCTGTCAAACGGCACGAAAATTATTATATTCAATCCATCAGGAGAGGTCTCCATCTGGCATAGTAGAGAAGAGGCGGCTCAAAGGCAACGCGAAGGAGCAACTGTTATGGTTTTTGATCAAGATGATAACACGCTTTCTCAAAGCAAAAAATCGATAGGAGTCGCTTATGACCAGTATCAAAAAGGAAACAAAGGAATCTTTGTCACTTTCAATGATCTTGGAATTTCCGAAAGTCAGATCCAAGGCATGTTCACAACTGGTTTTAGATTAGATATTAAAGATATACCAAAAATTGATGACGGCAAGGGCCACATTGTCAGCCCAGTCATGAGGATGCCTAAAATATTTTATCCGGCATCTGGAGCAAATAAACTATCAGTCACGATATCCAATCCGGATTTCTGGCTGGACGATGTCATTGGAACAGCCGCTATCTGGTTAGGTATTAATTGTGTAGAGGGAAACTACTGAAAATCAAAAATAAATTTCTTGTCTCTCGTCTTATAATCTGCTATTCTTTTACTGATTGAGTGTTATTTTAATTGCCGTTATTTTTATGAACAAAGTTTTGAAAGGGTTATTAGTCTTTCTTTTCTTTATAGTTGTTTTTTCAGTAAAAGTAAATAGGGTGTATGGCCAGTGTGGCACAGTTTTTTTTGATTTTATTTCTGAGCCGTCATGTAGAGAGGCGAATGTCAATCTGGGCTGCCCAGTGGAACCAGAACGTCCCGAACTCACTTGTTGGAATGATCTAGAAACTGGAAAGTGTGTTGGCATTTATTATTGGACAGGATGTTACGATCAAAATATTGAGGGAGTACTCCAATGTGTACATCACAAGAGTGTTATAAAGATAGACTGTGAGAGCCCCGAAGGGGGGACGGGGACTGGCCCAAGTTATATTTATAACCGTTGTCCGTCGGGGCAATCGCTTTCATGCGGGTCGTCAACTGAGGCGGAGGCGCAAAATAAAACATCATGTCTTTACAGGGAAACATGTAATAAATATTTCTGGCCTTCGTCAATACGCACCCCGGCTCCTTGTAATAGTAATCCCGTCAGCGCTACATGTAATTCAAACTGTTCCTGTTGTCCTTCAGGCAGTAGTCGAACCTGCACCCAGGGAAGCCAGTACACAAAAAATATCACCATTGATATGGCTTGGGATACAGCGCAAAGGGAAGCGCTGAAAGTCACGTGTAATACCCACGATGATATTTTTATTAGTAACGTCAAAACAAGAGACTATTGGTGGGGTGACGAAGATCATTATCAAGATTGGAGACTGACTTGTAGAACCAACACTTGTGGTTGCGTCGCTCCGACTGCTACCCCCACTCCAACCAGTACCCCAAGCCCAACGCCGTGGATCAGGGTCAATGTGAAAAATTCTGCTGGCACGGCGGTTAACTCATCCCAAATCTGCGGGGTTGACTGCTCGGGGTCTGTCTGTGTCAAAAAAACAGGCATTTATTGTTCGGTTAATGATAATAGTTTTACTTTCCCAAAATTTACCGCGACCAATACCTACATCGGGGGAAGGATTGCCTTGACTGATAATCTGGCCCAACCACTCACCGTTCTCGGGGTCACCCCGTCGGTCGTCGGTTTTGTTGAAACTACCTGTAATAACATCGGAGGGTACTGTTATGTCTGGAATAAAAATTCCTGGACGACCGGCGGCCGGACGGTTGATTTCGTCGTCGCCATCCCGACCAACACCCCGACCATTACCCCAACCAGCACACCAGTTCCTCCAGCTCCTGGAAAATGGGTAAAACTAAAAGATACCTCTTTTGTCTCTTCCAATTCACTTTTAAATACTGTTCCAGCCATTCCTGTCCGCTACGATTCAGATGACACAATTGATCCTTACTTTATTATCCGTGACGGGGGAATAGTCGCTGCCCCAAATGTAGATTTAGGTACAGGAGCCGGAGTCAAAGCAAATACTAATAATACATATGTAGAATCATATACCCCTAAGGTTAAGATGTCAGCCACTAACTTCATCAGTTATATAAAAGCGAGAAAGGCATATAAAGAAGTAAGTAACGTAAGTGATATTAATAATATATCTGAATCAGGGTTGTACTTATATACCGGCCCAAGCCCGCTTACTTTCAACTCAATCCCGCCCTCATTCGACCTATATAACATCGTCCTTGTGTCCGCCACAACCGTCGATATAAATATAAATCTTGACGGAGTAATCGACCCAAATCTTAAATCAATCGCAATCGTTGCTAATATGATCAGATTTGGGGCGACGGTAACTCAAGCTGACGGAATTTTTATTGGAAATACAGTAAGGACGGGGACGGCAGATTTTGGGTTCAAGATAAACGGTAATTTAATAGCCGGGACAACATTTGTAAATTCCCGCACGCAAGGCAATCCTAATGTGCCGTCAGTTTTTGTAGTCTTTAAAGGACAGAAATATTTAGATCTGTTACCATATTTATCAACGGCCAATTATGAGTGGAGGCAGATTCAGTAAGATATAGAAGGTGGGTATGGATGCGGGTTAGGAAATTTGAAGATAGAGGATAGAAAAATTCTATTTTCTTATTTCTATTTTCTTAGCCCGTTTCTATACCTAATTACCATTTTCAATTTCTATCTATGAAAAAGGGTCAGATTTTATTGATCACCGTCATGGTCCTTGCGACCATTATGACAGTCGTATTATCTGTGTCTTTCCAGTCGGTGACTGAGACCCAGGTGACCAAGCTCGAGGAAGACTCCCAGAGGGCACTAGCCGCGGCCGAGGCGGCCGTTGAGGCCTCGCTTAATGGCGGAGGAAATGTCACAATCGGTGAAGGATCGCTTCTTAATTTTTCAGGAAGCGGAATTACGGGGAGTGCCACAGTTACAAGTCTTATTTCAAATAAATTTACGACTCCGATGATTGTCAAAGATTCATCATATACTTTTTATTTAAGGACATATAATCCGGAGACAAAAGCCTTTTCTGGCACTGCAGTCGATGAAAATGTTACCATATGCTTTGATTCCGGGACGATTGATCCAGCAATTGAAATAACTTTAGTAAAAAATAACAGTCGGGTCAATAAATATATAATTGATCCGGCATCAAGAATACAAAATCTAACACTTACACCCGGTGTTGGAAATTGTCCAGCAGATTCAAATTTTGATTATTATTATTCAATTCCTAGGGCTGACATTGTTGCCAATAATGCCCATTTAATAATTGTCAGAGTGATGTACGCACCTACTAAATTAATCTTTAGCCGTTCAACCGATTTTCCTCCACAGGGAAGCACGGTTTCATCGACGGCAACGACCCAAACGGGTGTCTCTAAAAAGGTCGTCTTATTTCAGTCATACCCGCAGATACCGGCGGAGTTTTTTACAACAGCGTTCTGAATTAGATGATAGAAAATAGAAGGTTGGGGTAGAAAGTAGAGGATAGAAGATTGACGTACTAAAAAGTTTTCCAATTATCACGAAGTTTGACTATTTTACCTCCTAAAAAAATATATCTCTGAAGAAGACTTTCACAAAATTCTTTTTTCCAATAGTCTAAATCTTTAGCCATACTTATGTGTACCTCCATTTCATTACAAGAACCAACAGCAATATCTAAATGATGTTTAAATTCTTTGGAAAATCGTCTTTTTGCCCAACCTTCAGCAATGTTGGCCGGAATAGACTTTGAACAACGACGAAGTTGTGAACCTAAATCGTTGTTTTCATAGAATGGGAATTTATTAACTTCTTTATTCACAATAATTGCTAATTCATAGGACTCCGTGTAGATTTCAAGGTCTTTAAAAGATTGAATCATAAAATGCTGTTTTTTAAATTCTACCTTCTACTTTCTATTAACTACCACTATCTTCTATTATCTATTTTCTAGTTCAATCATTTGTCCAGTTTCTCTATTCTCCTCAAATATTTTTCTTCCTTCTTTGGAGTTGTGGCGAGGAAGGCGTCGATGATTCTTTGAATTTCTTCAAAAGTATTGTATTCGGAGGCAAGCGCCAAGACATTAGCATGGTCGTTTTCTCTAATATGGGTCGCCTGGAGCGGGCTCATCGCTAGACCACATCTGATTCCTTTAATCCGGTTGGCCGCCATTGAGACGGCGCACCCTGACCCGCAAATGACAATCCCTAAATGGTTTTCTGGGTTCTGAAGGACGGCTTGAGAGACTTTCTTAGAATAATCGGCCGCATCATCAAGGGCGACTAATTCATAAGGGCCAAGATCTTCAGTCCTGATATTTTTTTCATGAAGATACTCCAGGATCTGATTTTTTAACTCAACTCCGCGATGATCGGCACCGATGAAGATGGTCATGTCTATAATATATCATATAATTAAATTGTCTATAAAGTCCATAAAGTCGAAAGTCCATAAGTAATTGCATATGACTTTATAGACCTTAAGGACTTTACGGACTTTTGACTAATTTATGTTTGATACTCATTGTCACTTAAACTTTAAATCTTTTAACGGACAGGTTGATGAAGTAATCAGGCGCGCATATGACGCCGGAGTAGGGCATATTGTTGTACCGGGGACTGATGTTGAAACTTCAATAAAAGCAATAGAGATCGCAGAAAAACACGATAATATTTATGCCGCGGTAGGAATTCACCCTCATCATGTTTTTGAGATTTTTAAGAAAATAAGAAGCGGGAAGTTGGGTATAGAAACGGGTTATGAAGATAGAAATAGGAAATTGGATAAATCTAATTTCAATTTCCAACCTCCTAACCTGCTTCCAAACCTACCTTCTAATTTATCTGAAATTGAAAAGCTCTTAAGTAATCCAAAAGTGTTTGCGGTAGGAGAGGTGGGCCTTGATCGACATCAGTATCAAAAGACCAAGTATAAAGACTATAAAGTGGATAAAGAATTTATAAATCTTCAAAAAGAGTTATTAATCGAGCAAATTAAATTGGCACAAAAATATAAAAAGACGCTGATTTTCCATAACCGCGAAGCCCAACTTCGCCAAGGCTTCGATGGGCAAGCCAAAAAAGACATCCTTGAAATTCTTACTAGTCACCAACCACTAATCACTAACTACCAATCTGTTTTCCACTGTTGCGAGCCCGATCTTGAACTTCTTGAATTTGCAAAAAACCACAAAATGTTTATTGGCGTTGATGGTGACGTAACATACTGGGATAAAAAACTCTACGGATTTGCTTTAAGCAAACAAGAATTTATCAAACAAGTTCCACTAGAAATGTTAGTCCTTGAGACTGATTCGCCCTTTCTGACGCCAAAAATAGATATGAAACGATCGCATCATAGCTATAATGAACCGAAGAATATAAAGATAATTGCGGAGTTTATTGCAGAATTAAAAAATGTTTCAGTAGAAAAAGTGGCTAAAATTACGACGGAGAATGCGAAAAAGTTATTTAATATCTAAGATAGATAAAAATTCTTTTTTAAATTTTTCCTGAGAAAAAAACAATGATCTTTGATACGACTTATCCCCTATTTCTTTTTGTAATTTTTTATCATTGATTAATTCTTTTATTTTTTCCGCAATATCATCCGGCGATTCCGGATTAAAAAACATTGCATTATCTCCCGAAATCTCTTTTAAAACAGGAATATCTGAAAGGAGAGAGGGGACTCTAAATTGTGATGATTCTAGGTATGAAAAGCCAAACCCTTCATCGCGCGAGGGCAAGATATTAAGAGTAGATTGTTGATATAATTTGATCAGATCAGAATTGGGGACAAAACCGGCGAAAGTGAATCTTTTATCGTCCCTTGTCAGCTCATGAAATTCTTTCAGTTCTTTTTGCCAAGGATGGTATTGAATAGATGATAGTGGATCGACGGTAGAGGATAGGGGTTGAGGATTGAGGTTAGAAGATTGATTTTCTATCTTCGCCTTTCTATCTTCTACTCCTACCTTCAATCCTCTATCATCTGCCATCAAGCTCTCAAAGACCTTTCCCACAAACACACAATTAACATCGGCTAGTTTAATCGCGCGGGCAAGATTAACTAGGTTTTTATTCCAGGTAGCATCACCGACGTACAAACAGAAGTTAGAAGGTAGGTTTGGAAGCAGGTTAGGAGGTTGGAAATTGAAATTAGATTTATCCAATTTCCTATTTCTATCTTCATAACCCGTTTCTATACCCAACTTCAATTTTCTTTCTTTGATAAATTTTAATGGTAAGCATGGATATACAACCTTAATTTTATCTTTGTGAATATGAAGCATATTAATAATATCTTTCTTTGAGGCTTCAGAGTCGGTAATTATTAAGTCATAATTTTTTAGAGCGAATTTGTTTAAAATGATATTTATATTTCCACGGATACCGGCGGGGAAGTGAGATGGGTATTTAAGAGGAATTAAATCATGGATTACAGCAATTTGTTTTTTAGCGATTCTTCTCAAAGTTAATGGAGGCTGGAGGAAGTTGAAGAAAGGATTCACAAAAACATAATTTTCAGTTTTCAATTTGAAATTTTCATTGAATTTTAAATTTTCAATTTTTGAAGTAAAAACAAATTCATTTGAGAAGCTTTCTTTTAAGATTTGCAAATAACGGCCGATGCCGCGGACAGAGCTTAATTTATCAGATGCAGTTGGATCATAAACAAAGACTTTTTGCATGATTTATTATATAATTTATCTATGAAAATCCCCAAGTATCTTCATCAGTATTTTTGGGATGTGGATGTGGAAAAATTAGATATAGAAAAATATCCCTACTTTGTTGTTAGTAGGCTCCTTGACAAAGGGAATATTGAGGCCGTCCGATGGGTCAAGAAAAACTTTAATTACAATTTGGTAAAAAAAACCTTAATAAACCATCGTGATTTCTCTTTAAAGAGCGCTTCGTTTTGGGCGCTTATTTATAAAGTTCCCCTGACAAAAGTAAAATGTTTCCAGGAACCCTATCTCGCCATGCGCAGGACACACTGGCCTTATTAGGAAAGCAAGATTTTTTAAAAATATCTTATCTGGCCGGCGGTTCTTCTTTAGCCTTACAAATAGGTCACAGACGATCAATTGATTTTGATTTTTTCACTAATAAAGAATTTGGATCTATAGAAATCAAAAAAAAATTACAATTGATCGGTAAGTACGAAGTTAAAAATGAAACTCCGAAAACCATGGTCGGCGAATTTAATAAAGTAAAATTTAGCCTGTTTTATTATTCCTATCAATTAGTTGATAAAACAACTAATTTTATTGGGATCAATCTGGCAAGTGTTAAAGACATAGCTGCTATGAAATTGGCAGCAATAACCGATCGGGGAACAAAAAAAGATTATATTGATTTATATTTTTTAGCGAAGAACAAATTTACTTTTGAAAAAATGTTTGTTTTCTACGATAAAAAATACAAGATTTTTGAATCCAATAAATTGACACTTCTTAAAGCTTTGCAGTATTTTGAAGATGCTGACGGATCTAATATGCCCAAGATGATCGAGAAAGTCGATTGGGAAAAAATCAAGGAATTCTTCCGGCACGAAACTGTCCGTCTGGCAAAAAAGTATATTTAAGTGGTTCTATATCATATTGCGTGGTAATGATTTAACTTATAGTCATCTCGAACAAAGTGAGAGATCCAGTCCCGACGTAACGTCGGGACGTAACGCTTCGCTAGATTTCTCGCTAACGCTCGAAATGACGAATAAAACGTTAATAAACCTGTACCACCGATTTTAAAAGGAGTTTTAATTATTATTACTTTCTAAAATACCATTTACTTATCACAGTTTATGTTATAGAACCTATTTAAGTTTGACATAAGTTATATAACTACTATAGTTATTACATATGCAACAATCAATAAACATGCTTGATTTTAGAAAAAGCCCGGGTAACATTATCAACGAGGTTTACTATAATAAAAAAAAGATAATTTTGGAGCGTGGCAAAAAACCAATGGCTGTCATGGTTCCGGTTGATCTCTATAAAAAATTATTCTTAGATGAGGACATTGAAATTTATACTAAGCAAAGGGTTGGGGAATTTAAAAAAGAAGACAAACTTGCTAAAGGTTTATCAGCTAAGCTTAAGAAGCTTTTGAAATGAAATGAGATTATTTTTATGCTAATATTATTTACTTTGCCGCTAAATCCGACTCAGGAGCATCATCGGCCATCTTTTTAATTAAATATAAATTTAAATTCAGCTTGATTACTTCTAAGCTGGCTTTAACCGAAGCGGAAAGAAACATCGCCGAAAAAGAAACACCCCACGTTTTAAATAGATTTTATGAATTAATTAAAGATCTCGATACGATTTCAGTTAATAGCAATAAAGCAAAACAATTTTATCGAGATATTATTGAAGAAAAAGATGCTCCGATTTTATTCGGTGCCAAACATAGTAAGGCCGATTATTTAATTACTCTCGACAAGAAACATTTCCTTACTAAAAAAATGTTGAAACAGAAATTTTCATTTGAAATTATCACTCCAGGAGATTTTATTTTGAAACTAAAACCTGACTTTCGCAAATTAGTGCCCTGACTCCAATTTTTGAATTAAATTGTGGATATCTTTTAGAATTTCTGGCTCAACTTGATACTCCGCTCGATTATGACTTTTATTATTTTAGTGTTAGTTTTCATTTTTTTGTAGTTTTATATGTCATCCCCTTGAAGAAGGGGATCCAGACTATAATCACCATATTTTAATATGAATATTTAGCCTGGATTCCCGCCTACGCGGGAATGACAAAGTGGTGACAATTGGACAAAAATATATCTATTAGTGCCCTGAAATTTGAATAATTGAAGCTAATTTACAAAGAAAATTGGTGTTTTGCGAAAGTCAGGGGAGATTTTATTTTGAGGCTAAAATAGAGAAACTTCATCTCCTTTAATAAAGTAAGGTAATAATTTATTTATTTGACTTCTTCACTGGAAAATCTAGAGCCAACATAAGCATTCCTTGATCGATGAACATTCCTTTGAAGCGATTTTGGAAACAATTGTATTTCAACAAAAATATTATTGTCCTTATCTCCGATAGGGTATCTAATTACAAACATACTGAAGTTCTTTTCTCTAAACCTTTTTTTTATTTCACTTAAAGGGTCAGCAATTTCTGCAAGATCAATATGTTCATTACCTTGACTTACATAAAAATGTACGGGACTTATAGAATTATTTCCTGCTAAAATCGGAATATTAAAATTTGGTTTGCCTGTTGATAAACTACTGATCAATAGATTAAAATCTTCTTCTTCAAAATATAATCTAAATCTAAAAAAATCTATTGGGCTTGCCTTGAAGAGTTTGGGATCAGTTGCTTTTTCTGGAAATTTTTTTATCTTTGCCTTAGTAAGTGCATGTATTAGTTTTGAATTAGGAATATCCTTACTCTGAGAGTCAAGATCTAATAATTGTTCTCGGTAGTTTCTTATTCCTTTTTCCCAATCGGAAAGGAAAGTTCTCAAACTGCTTTTAAAACCATATTCAACCGAAACTCTTTTTTGCTTCCAAACCTCAGCTAATGTTTTAAAAAAACTTTCAAAACCAACCGCTTCCAAAAGCTCAATGAAAATCGGGTTTTCATAAACCGTATCTTCAAAATTGTTTTCTAATAAAAAATTCAAAAATTCCAGTTTTTTTAATGGGTCAATATTTTTAATAAGACCATCCTTTTTAGAATAATCAATTTTACTGAAAAGAGGCTCGAGATTTTTTACAAAAAAAACATCCGAAAGAGAATCCATAAGAAGTGAAAAACCAGTAGAAGTCATTGTCCTTGCTTCTTCAGTCTCTTCAGCAGCAGGGAAGCTTTCAGCTATCCCCATGCCATGGATAATTTGTGCTAGAGGCTCCCAATCTTTATCTTGAAATTTTTTTCTGAGTCTTGTATTTGCCGTTAATTCAAGCCAAAGATAACCAGCAAGATTAATAAAAACATCGGGTTTTTTCATAAACATCCATTGATTCCAAAAATTGTCATTTTCTCCTGTATCTGTCATTAAAAGCGTTGAAGCAGAAGTTAAATCAAAAATAGTGTGATAGGCTTGGACAATTTTCATTTCAACTTCGTCATTAATAACTTTTCTTTTTTTAAGCTCAGCGGTTTTATTCCTAATATCATCCTCATGATAATAGGCCTTACTATCTTTATGGTAATCGAACAACCACTTTCGATCTTCAGTCAACAAGACTAAATCTGCTGTCTGACCTATGAATTTACTAAGTGCTAAATCTGCTGTGTATTGACTTATTTTTATCATGGCTAAATATGTTTGCAAACGTAGAACGCCTTGATCTTCAGAATGGCTGTTATTAAATCCATGAGCTATTTCTATTGCTTTTTGAAACGAATCTGCATGATGAAATACTTGAATATCGGAAATATTGTTTATAGACAAATTAAACAATCGATATAATTCGAAGACTCTTGTAGCAAAATTAGAATTCTTACCAACTTCGGCTTTTATATTGCTAAAATCAAAACGGGTTTCAATTTTTCCAACACCTGGCGACGTAGGCCTAAGTACCAAGTACCTTTGTTGAAAGCTTCCTGGAAGTTTTCGTCTTTTTTTTTCTACTTCAATGCTTATCATATTTAACCAAATATCATACCCCTTGTTTTTAAAGTTTTTAAAAGTTTATAATCAATTCCAATCTTTTTCATTTTGTTTCTTAACCTGTAAATTAGACGATCTATTGCCCAATCAGAGTATTTATCCTCCCATTTTGCTCCCCAGATTTTCTCAGCCAATTTTTCCCTCTCAACCAATCTCCCCTTGTTTTCAATTAATAATTTAATGATTGCAAATTCTTTTGGGGAAAATTTTAAAGAAATATTTTCACCGTTAAATAGAAGCTCCCCATTAATAATGTGAATTTTATCTGTCTTGACCTCTTTTTCAATTATTTTTTTGAATAGATTAATATCAAATATCTTTGTTTTTGACAAATAATTATACTCGTGGGTTTTTTTATCATCAGAGTTCAGGCGATTCATAAAATATTTTTTTACAATTAATTGTTCTTTATCAGTCAACCTTTTCCAGAGAATCTCCACTTTGTTTAGAAGAAACTGATCAGTTAATGCCTCATTTATATTATTGCCATGTTCACGCAAGAATCTTAAAATATGCCTTGTTAACCAATGATATCCTCCGGTATTTTTAAATATTTCTTCTTTTATTTTTGTATTAATTTTTAGATTCCAATTGCGGCAATTGACTTTCATAAAATGCAGTGAATCATTAAGCGAATATAGGGGATAAACAATAATGTTGGTAAAAAGAGAAGAACACCGGCCTACCAGTATTCCGTATTTTTCATTGGTGATATCAATAGTTGAAAAGAGAATAATGGATAAATTTTTGTAAGCCCTTAACAGTCTTTCAAGTTGATAGAACATTTTATATCCATCTTCATTTTGAAGGTAATATTCTGCATGAGAAATAAAAACTCCAATGTCATAACCCTCCAATTCAAGATATCTTAAAAGATTCTCGATATTATTTTCGTATTTTATTTTAATTTTTCTTTTTCTTGCAATTTCAATAACTGCTTGTTTAACTTTTTCTATCAAGTTATTTTCTTCTATTTGTATATGCCCTAAAAGATATTTACGATGATATTTACCCAAAACGTCCTTCAAAACTTTATAGTTATTAACTATCTGGGTGGCGCGAAAAAAAGAGTCTTGCTGAAATGAAATAATAGTTCCAGATTCATGGTATCGAATTATTTTTAACCACTGCTTTGAATCTTTATCAAAAGACTGGGGAGTCACTGAAGGAATAACTCCGTTGTTTTCTGACATATGAGTCATATTATACCAAATTTTGAGTATCAATCTTACCTTAATGTCAGAATCCTGTCAGGATGGGGTCAAGCTGAAAACATGATTTAGCCCTACACTACGTTCCGTTAATAGTTTTTATATTAACTATGGCACTTTTAGACAAAGAAAGAAAAGGTAGAGTCAACCATAAAGAGAAATATTTTGCTGATTTGGGAAAAATGATAAGGGATAATTATTTGTCAATTTTGAAAACTCCAGATCTATTAACTCCCTTCGGGCTACTTGAACGTCAAGGGAGAGTCTTAAGATTCCCGGCCGGAGGAGCTTTATCATCAGCTGAATCCAAACAAGAAAATCCAGTTAAAATCGACTTGATCGCCAGACTTTTGGATCAAGGCGAAAGAGTTAATCTTCGTGGTCACGCCCAGATAGAAGCCTCTCGTTTAGACAGACTATTTGGAGAAACTCCTATGGACACAGAAATAGAAGTAACCGCCGAGCAGTTAAA
>Ga0209211_10000350_pt1 | contig 98685 bp, 100 predicted proteins | sample RifGroA2_FD_183992 | JGI IMG/M metagenome (GOLD analysis project Ga0209211, IMG submission 183992) | Groundwater microbial communities from Rifle, Colorado, USA - Groundwater A2 (SPAdes) (version 2) | ecosystem: Environmental > Aquatic > Deep subsurface > Groundwater | place: Rifle, Colorado... | reverse complement strand
GTCAATGAAACTGACATGCTTAGCTATCTTTTGTCGGACGAAAAAACCGGCGTAATCTGCATGTATGTGGAAGGTTCCAAGGACTATCGGGCGCTGTACGGTAAACTGAAATCTTCACGGAAGCCGGTGATTGTGGTGAAAGCGGGAAAAACTAGCCAGACCAGGAAAGCTGTCGCCTCGCACACGGCATCGATGGCCGGCGAGTCCAGAATCTTCTCCGGCATGCTACGGCAGAGCGGCGCGCTGGAAACTGACGCAGAAAGCCTTTTTGACATGGCTAAAATATTCAGCCAGCCGGTGATGAGGAACAGCCGTGTGCATGTGGTAACTGACGGCGGTGGATTCGGCATCCTTGCCGCAGACGCCCTGGTTCAGAATGGCATGCGGCTGTCAAAGCTGTCAGATAAGGCAGTTGCGAAGATACGCGGCTGCGTGCCGTCCTATGCCACCGTTTCCAATCCCCTGGACTTGACGGGCGACGCGGATAATGCACGGTACAAGTCCGTGCTCCCGCTCGTGCTCGGCGATAAAAATGTGGATGCGCTGCTCGTAATACTGCTTATGCAAATCTCTTCGCTCGACTCGGACATTGTCGAAGTGCTTGCAAGCCAGCGCCGTTTCGGGAAACCGGTCATTGTCTGCATGGCCGGGGGAGAATACACAAATCTCCACAGAAAGATGCTCGAAGAGAAAGGTATACCAACTTATTCCTATCCCGAACGCGCCGTCAGCGCATTAGCCGGCATGTACAGATACCAAAAAATGAAGCGCCTGCGAAGCCAGGAATAAAAATAACCTTTATATACCATACATCGCCAAAGAAATAATAGAGTGATTTGATGAAAGGTATTACCCCAGTAATTGCGATAATTCTTCTGCTTCTCATCACAATATCCATGGTTGGCTTTGCCTTTGTCTGGTTTCAGCGCGTGGCGCAGACAGCCACTGACTCGACAGACACCCAGCTGCAGCAGCAGCTGGCGCAGCAGGCTCAGAAAATCAGGATAGAAAGCGGTGCAGGAACAAGCGTTACACTCAGAAATACGGGAAGTCAGGCGCTTCCGGTAGGCTCTGTCGCATTGTTCGTTAACAACGCGCAGTCGACAAACAGCTGCCCTGGATCTTCCCAGGCGGCAGGTGCCGTGTTTACATGCACTCTGTCAAGCAGCTGCGCTTCCGGAAACACGCTGAAGGCGACGGCGCCGGGCAACACTGACCAGATAACGTGTCCATAAGAATTAACGTGTTCAGGGACCGGCTTCTTTTCTAAGTTCTTCGGACTTGTCAGTCCTCTCCCAGGTAAAATCTATGTCCTCTCTTCCGAAATGCCCGTATGCCGCGGTCTTCTTGTAAATCGGACGCCTCAGGTTAAGATGTTTTATAATTTGGGCGGGCTGCAGGGGGAAGACTTTTCTTATTATTGCAGCCAGCCTTTCGTCGCTCACCTTTCCCGTGCCAGACGTGTCTACATGAACGCTCACAGGCTCGGCAACTCCTATGGCATATGCAAGCTGCACCTCGCACACGTCTGCAATTCCTGCGGCGACAATATTTTTCGCAACGTATCTTGCCATGTATGCAGCGCTCCTGTCGACTTTGCTGGGGTCTTTTCCCGAAAAGCATCCGCCACCGTGACGACCGAAGCCGCCGTACGTGTCGACAATTATTTTCCTGCCTGTGACACCGGTGTCTCCGGCAGGCCCGCCGAGAACAAAGCGTCCCGAGGGGTTTATGTGGAATATCGTATTTTCATCCAGCCAACTGCCGCACACTGGCTTTATTATTTTCTCTTTTATTACGCGCGTGATTTCCTCGTTGCTTATTTCCGGATCGTGCTGCGTCGAAACAACGGCCGTATGCACCCGCTTTGGTTTTTTGTTTTCATATTCCACTGTCACTTGGCTTTTGCCATCCGGTCTCAACCACCCTATCTCGCCGGTTTTTCTTGCTTCGCTCAGCCTCATGCAGAGCTTGTGCGCCAAAGCTATTGGAAGCGGCATGAGTTCCTCCGTCTCGTTGCACGCGAAGCCAAACATAAGTCCCTGATCACCGGCGCCAAGGTCGTCTTCCTTTATTACAGCCTGCGCAATGTCCGGCGACTGTTCATGGATTGCTACCATAACACCGCATGAATCAAAGTTAAATCCATAGTCCTTGTTGTCGTAGCCTATTTCTTTTATGGTTTTTCTGATTACGTCCTGCACGTCAACGTAGTGCTTGGTGGTAACTTCGCCGGCAACAATGCACAGCCCGGTAGTTACAAGCGTCTCGACGGCGACGCGGCTGTGCGGGTCGTTCCTGTAGAAAGCGTCAAGGAGCGCGTCGCTTACCTGGTCGCAGATTTTGTCGGGGTGCCCTTCGGTGACGCTCTCCGACGTGAAGAGAAAGTTTCCGCTCATCAGGACATTATCCCGTTCCGGTTTAAAAGAAATTTTGGAACAAAAACAAAAGAATTAAAGTAATGCTGTTGAAATGTTATTGCATGCCAAAGCGGTTTTGGCGATCGTTGTTTTCTCGTTTTTAGCGGTGCCAGTATTCTCCATCCGTGTCAGTGAAGTGATGCACAACCCCGACGGCTCTGATACAAACAGGGAATGGGTAGAGATATACAACAACGACAGTGTTGAGCATAATCTGACAGGGTGGAAATTCAATTCTGGTGGCAGCGACCATACGCTAAATGTTCCGCCAGCCAACAACGGCACAGGCAGCATGGTGCTGGCGCCGGGCAGCTACCTGATCATATCTCAGGACGCCGCTTCATTCTTGTCAGATTATAACTTCACGGGCACGGTCATAGACAGCAGCTGGACAGGTCTGTCAAATTCCGGCAACGAGACAGTCTGGATAAAAAATTCCACCATAATATTCGACAACGTGACATATGCAACTGTGCCTGAGGGCAACACGTCATGCATTGTCAATGAAACGTTTACCGCCTGTCTGCCGACACCCGGCGCAGCAAATTCGCAGAGCGGCACGGCTAACACGACTAATTCAACCAATTCAACAAATCCTGACGTCAGGATAGGCGTTTATATTTCAGCCGCTACGGTGAACGTTACGTACACTTCCCTGTTTCAGGTCAACATAGACAATAAAACCTGCGACTATATGGACAATGTTACAGTCTCGTACAATATAACGCCTTCCTTTGCAGGCTCCTTTGTCCGCGAGCTCGCATGTTCTGCGAATTCGATTACAGGGAGCTGGACGCCAGTAGAGGCGGGAAACTATACGATATGTGGCGCGATTACAAATACTACTGCAAACGATACAAACAGCTCCAACAACGAGGCGTGTGCGAATGTGACAGTGACGCAGAGAAGTTGCAATACAAGCATCTCCATAACATCCGAGCCGGTTGTAAATAGCAGCGCTTCATTCGAATATACCCTCGCCCTTTCCGACAGCTTCTGCAACGAAACGTCGGTGGACGTGGAATACTGGGTGGAAGACCTGTTCAGCTCCTACGTCAAAGCCAAGCTCAACACGACGCAGGAGTTCTCATGCAGCAAGTCTGTCAGTCGCCAGTGGACGCCTGATACGGTTACTGGAAGCGAAGGCTACAGGATAAAGGCCGTCCTAAGAAGCGCATGTGACATTAACGCAAGCGACAACTCTGCGGAGAAGCTTATTGTTGTCCGCGGTTCTCAAAGCAGTTCTTCCGGCTTGTCCTCTGGCTCATCCTCCGGTTCATCGGGCGGCGGAGGCGGAGGTTCTGGCGGAGTTTCGGAATCAGTAACCAAGAAAAACACTGAGTTGCTGTCGTACCCCTACATGGTTTATGCTGGTGATTCGTTTGAAATTGTCGTGAACGTTTCGATAAACAGGTCGTATTCAATTTACTCTTATGTCTACACCGGCAACACTCCCGTGTCCGAATGGGGTAGCAAGGCGTGGGATGCAAATAAAAAAGAGCTCAGCACAGGCGCCACAGTAGTCCTCCCGCTCAGGATTGAGAATGGAACACCGGCAGGTAACTATACCATGAAGGTGCGGGTAAAATCAGATAAGGAAGAAGATATAACAAGGCAGATAGAAATTCTGGAGCGCCCAAACATGTCAGTGGAGGAGGCAAACGGCACCATACAATTAACTGCCTGCTCTGGATGCGAGCTGCTTGTACTAGCCAAGGATTTCGAGTTCTCCGGCGGCAATTACACGCTTGACAAGCCCGGCGAGTACAGCGTGCTGCTGCTTAAGGATTCGGTGATATTCTCGAAAAGCAAGTTTGTCATAGAGGCGCCGAAGCAAAATCCTGTAACGGGGAGAGCTGCGGTGAAAACGAAGGCTGCCGGGCTCGATAAGAGGCGTGTGTTCGTGCTTCAATTTATTTCGCGAATCAAGCTATTTTAATTCTTCTGCCATCTTAGAACTAATGTTCATAAAAAACGAGCCTGCGATGAAGGTCGGAAAGTACGTTGCAGTGGCAGACATACATATAGGGCTTACAAAAGACCTCTGGAAATCGGGCGTATCGCTGCCCAGCCAGGTGAAGAAGCTCGCTGAGCGGCTGAACAGGCTCAGGAAGCTGACGAAATCCGAAGGCTTAATCATAGTGGGCGACCTCAAGCATAAAACCGTAGGCATAAGCTATCAGGAGCGGATAGAAGTGCCCGAATTCCTAAAGCTTCTGAAGTTCAAGCGCATAATAATAGTCAAGGGAAACCATGACGGGTTCATAGAGAAGCTGGTGCGCGACAAAAGGGTATCTGTCAGGAAATCATTTTCAGTGGGCAAGTATGCATTCACTCACGGTCACAGAAACATCAAAACATCCAAAGAAATAATTGTAATAGGACACAACCATCTTTGCGTGAAGTTCCGCGACGACGTTGGCGCCACTTATAACGAGCCCGTCTGGGTTCGCGGAAAGTTAGGACAAGACGCCAAAGACGTCAAGACTATAATCATAATGCCGGCATTCAACGAACTGTGCGGATATTTTTTAGTGAATAAAGGCAAGTTCAACGGACCTATAGCAGGCAAGCTCAAGGACCCGAAGATGTACCTCTTGGACGGCACTGACATCGGACGTGTGAGCGGGCTGAAAGTGAGGGAATAAAATGGTATTCGGGATGTTTTCAGACAAGATGCAGGCGTTGATCGCCAGGAAAGGCTTCATCGAGCCCACGCTCCCCCAGAAACTCGGCATACCTGACATATACGCGGGAAAGAACGTGCTGATAATAGCGGCAACAGGCATAGGCAAGACTGAGACTGCAATGCTGCCGCTATTGGATAAAATTCACACACAACAAAATAAACCGATTTCTCTCCTCTACATTACCCCGCTAAAGTCGCTCAACAGAGACTTGATGGGGCGATTGTTCTGGTGGGCGGACAAACTAGACTTACAGATAGACGTAAGACACGGCGATACGTCACAGGCGGACAGGGCAGCTCAAAGGGAGAATCCTCCTCATGCACTTATTGTCACTCCGGAAAGCCTCCAGGCAATAATGACGGGCAAGATATTCCGCGAGCATCTCAAGAACGTGAAGTATGTAGTAATCGATGAAATTCACGAGCTCATAGAATCCAAGCGCGGCGTGCAGCTGTCGCTGGGCCTTGAGCGTTTGAGGCAGCTTGCAGGAAACTTCCAGCGCATCGGGCTGTCAGCCACCGTAGGCTCGCCCGAGATAGTCGCGGACTTCCTTGCTCCAGACACGAAAATAATTCGCGCCGAGTCTGCAAAGAAGTACAACATCCGCGTGGAGAACCCGAAGCCGACGCCGAAGGACCAGATTATCGCGGACGATTTGGTAATCGGCGTCAACACGACAGCCAGGCTTCGCCGCCTGTACGAGCTAATCCAGAGCCACAAGAGCGTGATAGCTTTTACCAACACGCGCGAGACAGCTGAAGTTATCTCATCGCGGTTGAAGCGGCTGGACCGCGAGTTGAAGCAGGAAGTGCACCATGGCTCGCTGTCAAAGGAGGGCAGGATAAAGAGCGAGGTGGCATTCAAGGAACAGCGCCTTAAATCGCTTATTGCAACAAGTTCGCTGGAACTGGGCATAGACATCGGCTCGATTGACCTTGTCGTGCAGTACCTCTCGCCGCGCCAGGCAACGCGCCTCATACAGCGCGTAGGGCGCGCAGGCCATCGGATAGACGAGGTAAGCAAAGGTATAGTGCTTTCGGGCGAGGAGGACATATTCGAGTCGTGCGTAGTTGCAAACCACGCTTCCAACCGAAGGCTTGATAAAATCCGCACGCATGACATGGCACTTGACGTTTTGTCGGGACAGATACTTGGCATGTGCCTTGACGAATACGAGGTGACGCCTGAAAAGGTGTTCGAGATAACGAAAGGTTCGTACATGTTCCGCGATATAACAAGGGAACAGATTGATATCCTGATTAAGTTCATGGCAGACCTGCGCCTTGTCTGGATGAATCCTACGCCTGAAGGCAGCTATACAATCAAGCGCCGCAGGAAAACCTGGACGTCATACTTCGAGAATCTTTCCACAATACCGGCTGCAGTGAAGTTCCGCGTCATATCTGTCATTGAAAATGAACCGATCGGCAGCCTTGACGAGGCGTTTGTCGCCGAACACGGACAGTCCGGCAACAAGTTCATCTGCGCCGGGCGGGCGTGGAAAATCATACAGGTGGACGGTCCGAAGGTGATTGTCGAGCCTGTTGACGACATAGAGTCAGCCATACCTTCGTGGGAGGGCGAGCTGATACCTGTGTCCTTCGACGTCGCTCAGGAAGTCGGGAAGCTGCGCAAGCTTGCAGCGACAGGGAATGTTGCGAAGATACGCGAATTCTACAACACGGACGCGGAATCGGCAAAGGAGATGGCAAGCACGATGAAGCAGCATATGCCTTTCCCGATACCCGATAACAAGAATGTACTTATCGAGAACTACAAGGATTTCATAATCATCCACACGTGCGCCGGCTCGCTTGTCAACGACACGCTTGGCAGGTATCTTGCAGCGATTATAACCAATGAGACAGGGGTGGCGGTGAACATGAAGAACGACCCATACAGAATAATATTGCAGACGGTTGTCGACATGAACCGTGTCAAGGACATGCTGGAAGAGGCGGAAGACATAAAAACCGTGCTTACCGGTGCGATTGAACGTTCCTCTATGTTCAAGTGGCGCTTCCTGCACGTGGCAAGGCGGTTCGGCGTGATCTCGCGCGAGGCAAAATTCGACAAGATTAACATGAATAAGATAGTAACAAGCTACGCGAAGACGCCAATTTATGAGGAAACCCTGCGCGAGCTTTTCCTTGAGAAGATGAACCTGGAAAACGCGGCGCTGTTCATTGAAAGTGTCAGGAAAGGCGAGGCAAAGCTTCACATCAAGCCTGGCCTCAGTTATCTCGGTGAAATAGGCTTGAGTCACCAGTTCAAGGAAGTGATGAAGCCCAGGATGCCGGAGAAGGAGATACTCAACGCATTTAGAAAAAGGCTTCTTATGACGAGAGTCAGGCTTCTTTGCACGAACTGCGGCGACTACAACCTCATCACGAAGGTGAAGGATGTGGAGGAGCAGCCTGCCTGCCCGAAATGCCACTCGCGCCTCATAGCGGTGATAAGCAAGCGGAAGATAAGCGCAGGCGAAGTGGTGAAGAAGCGCTCGAAGAAGAAGCCGCTGACAGAGGAGGAGCAGAAAGAATTGCAAAATGTCCGCCGCTCGGCGGATTTGGTGATGATATACGGAAAGCGCGCAGCAGAGGTTTTGGCAGGCCACGGCATAGGTCCCCAGACGGCAGCGAGAATCTTGTCAATGCTGCACACGGACAAGGAGAAGTTCTACAAGGACATTCTAGCGGCGGAAAAACAGTTCGCTAAGACTCGCATTTATTGGAAATGATTAGAGAAGCGCTGCAAAGTATGCGCGTAGTGCATCTGGATTTTCCAAATATTTGCTGCTAACAACAACATAATCGACACAATCTTTCAATTCTGCCAAGTCTCCGAGTTTTGTGACTCTGCTCTGTGAACCGGCATCTTTCGGGTCAATTCTTATTCCGGTAACAAGCTTCTTCAATGGCAATCCTCTTACTCGTTCATTGCGTAGCCGTTCTGCCTCTAGGACAATGGCATGACATCCAGCATTAGCCGCCTGACTGCCAAGGTTAAAAATTACATCATCCATATTTTCTCCATTATACATTTGGCGGGCTTCGGACTCCGGAATCTTTGTATGTGCTGTGAATGCTATAACATCCATGGCATATTCTTGTGCAGCCCTGACATATTCACGTAAAATTTTAGCACCAAGACCGGCAGAAACTGTGACATATCTAATTGGCAATCTCAATCCAGGATTAACTGTGCTCATTCTGGACAGTATCCTAGAACCAGTGTCTGCTCCGTGAGCGATTTTCATGTCGGCAAAAATATCGTAACCATTAGCAGGAAAATCCATGAAATCCAGATCCACCTCGCCTGTGAATAAATCCTGATTTAGTTTCACGCCTAATTTTCCGTCTAAAGCCCTGCCGAATTCTCCTCTCAGTACTCTTCCTGCCTCAAGACCTGTATCTATTGCACGACGACTGTTGGCATAGTCCAGCGAAAAGAAATATTTTTCTACCATCAAATCACTTTCTCTAGCATGTCAGAAATCCTTATAAAAGAACTGCTTGTGACAGTCTGACTATATTCAAATCTTCCCCATAATTACTTATTACGTCAGCTCTTAGCTGTCTTAGATATTCTCTATATATTGCAACTCGTTCTGGCGGCGCCCAAACTACATCGAGAAGATTGTTAGTCTTATCATACAGCTTAAAGAGTCTTATCTCGGGCGGTCTTCCCCATATCTGCGCCCTTTCAATATCAGATCCGCCTGGCACGGAAGCACCTTCAAACGTCATCCCGTCAATCCATTCTAAAACTCTTGGGGGCAAGTCCTGTGGAAGTTTAATCTCCGTATCTTCCTTGACATCGTGATATAGAAGAACGAGCGCGCCGTCGTTTCTAAAGTCCTGAGGCAGTGCTGTCTCGGTCAATATAGTCGTTGCGCACCAAATCGGATGAATTGAATAAGGCGTTCTGTTGTCCCATCTTCTTGTCTGGCCTGTGTGGGCGTGGATGGCGTATGCAACATGCTCTCCGAAATTCATAAAAATCAGCGTCCTGACAAACGTCTCAAATCTGGCAGGACTTGCCTTGTGAAATCCCAAGGTTGGGCAAGCCAGCTAAGACCTGTACTTTCTTGCGAGTCGCTTATGTAGCCAAGATTTCTAGCTTCTTGGATAAAAGTCTTTCCGTTGACGGCATACAGTCCATCAACGCCAAGTCTTTCAAGTCTTGTGACTCCGGCAGGATGAAGGTAATCAAAAACACACATCTCTACTATCCTGACGCCATTCTCAGGATTGTAGCCGTGTTGAGTATAATGAAGCGTCGCATTCCTCGTAGTTTCAGCAACTGTCCTAAGCTCCTCAAAGCAGAGAACTGCGCCTGTTTCTTCCGGTGTAGGAACTAGGCCCTCAACGCCGTCAACAAATGCCGCATCTCTTTTGACTGCATCTATTGGCTTTCTTATGTCTCTCGTGTAAGGCGTAGCTGGCCATACAGGATATGATGTCAAAATATTCCGAAGTTGCCTCCCTGTCTCGTCGCCTATGAAGGCGCCGCCTGTCATATTAGGCGCTGAAACCACATATCCATGTTCTTTTGAAAGTGGATCATCATCTAAATAATCGCGCACAATGAACGCCATTTGTCTTCCGAATAAGATTCTTGTAGGCACATGAGTAAGCAAGCCTTTGACTCTAAGATAACAAGGTCCAACATGCCTGTCTATTTTCAAATCTCGCAGACCCTCATAAACGTCGTCCGGCATCAAGCCTTCGACATGCATTGTATCTGCCTGTCCAGAATATTTGAAAGTTCCGACCTCAGAAATTTTTGGGAAGTCTCTGACTTCGACCAATTTTGTTCCGGCACGATCTGTTACGCCAAAAAGCATATGTGCAAGAACTTGTGCAGTTTCTTCCCGTGTCAAAGGTTCTTCCATGCCTTTCTGCGCCAATGGGCTAGAAAGAACGTCATCAACTATCTTGATTGCTTCGGAGCCGAGAGCTTTCTTAGAACTCATATACTAAATTCTTATTGCACAAAAATATAAGCCTGACACCCATTACGCCGAGTTTACAAAGAAATCACATCAAATAGCTTATTTAATCTTGCCATCGAAGTTATCCTAATGAACGACGAAGTGCTGGAGAAGTACATAAAAGCAGGCAAGATAGCGGCGGAAGTCCGGGAAGCGAGCGCAAAGCTCGCGAAGGTTGGCATGCCGTTGCTGGAGCTTGCCGAGACTGTTGAGTCAATGGTTCGCGAGCGTGGAGCCGAGCCTGCGTTTCCTGTTAATTTGTCGCTTAATGAGTTCGCTGCGCATTACACGCCGCAGCACAACGACGAAACTAAAATCAGCGAAGGCGATGTGCTTAAGATTGACGTTGGCGCCCATATCGACGGCTACATTGCTGATACTGCCATAACAGTTGACTTTGGAAATCATGCCGCTTTGCTTAAGGCGACGAAGGACGCGCTCGCTGCGGCTGTAGGCGTTGTGAAGATCGGCGCGGCGATTGGAGACATATCAAGGGCAATAGACGAAACAATCCGCGCCTCTGGTTTTGTGCCTGTCGAGAACCTCACGGGGCACGGGCTGGACCAGTACGTAGAGCACAAGGAGCCGAGCATACCGAACATATCGCTCAGGAACGATACAAAGCTTACGGAGGATCAGGTCATAGCAATAGAGCCTTTCGCTACAGGCGGCGCAGGACATGTAAAGGACTCGCCTGAGGTGATGATTTTCTCTTTCTCTGCAGACAAGCCCGTGAGAGGCGTGGACGCAAAGAAGATTGTGTCTTTTGTCCAGCGGTACAACGGACTGCCCTTCGCGGAGAGATGGCTGATGACCGAGCAGGCGCAAAACGCCGGCGTGCCGAATTCGCTGTTCAAGGTGCGCCTGGCGTTGAGGGAGCTTGTGCAGCGGGGCGTGCTATACAGCTATCCAGTGCTGCGCGAGGCAAAAGCCGGAATGGTGAGCCAGGCGGAGCACACGGTTATCGTGCGCGACGAGCCGATTATAATTACGAAGTAGCTATTCAAGCGATACGTCATGGCTTGGATGAAATTCAGGGCTGGAAATCAGAAAATATCTTAATTTTCCAGAAATGTCATAAGGCGTATTCTTAGGGATAAAGACCAAGTCGTTCTTTGATACGGAAGTACTCTTCCCGTCAATGATGAACTTGCCGGTTCCTGAAACTATGGCGCTTCTTGCTTGGCAGCTTTGAAGACTTGATTATCATTAATCTCATCTTGCGCCTTGGCGAATAAAAAGTTTTTATAGAAGAACTGTCGGTTTTCGTCATTTCATGCTTATAAACTTTGTCTGCTTATTTCAATTATGCTTCAGATTATCGACAACGGAAAGGGAGCCGAACAGATAGCCCGTCTTGTGCGAGGGCAAAAGGTTGTTGTAAAGCCCGAGAAGGCCGACATGAAGTCTTCCGCCTTCATTCTCAGCGACGGCGACATGAAAAACCAGAAGCACAACGAGAAAATCATCAAGGGCACTGACAAGCCGCTTCTCGCCATCGGTGCAGCCTCAATATTTCTGGTCGGGGCTTACGGCGCAAAAGCCACCAAGGGAAAACCGGAGAAGCAGGTCCGCGTCAAGATCGACCACCCCTGTTCGCTGACTCTGGACATGAAGAAGATGTTCGTGGCATTCAGCAACTGCGACGGGGTTATAGACGAGCTGCCCGAGAACTTCGAGGTGTTCGCGTCATCGAAATACCCGGAGATTATAGGAGAGGTAGAGAAACCGTTCTTTGGAGTGCACTTCAACCCGGAAATGGGCGCGGACGGCATAAAGATAATCGATAATTTTGTTAAGTTCGTTGAAATATGGGAAAAGTACCACAGGGGAAAGTAAATGGCTTATTCTAGACATTTAGAGACAAAAGATTCAAGGCCGCTGCGCTCTACGCGCGCGATAGCGAGGTTCTTGGAAGAAATGGGAATAGACGTCAGCCATCCTGAATACAGAAAACATTTTGATGCGCTATATAACAACTCGCGCAGAGATAAAAATAATCAAGAGCAGGCAACAGGATATCAGTAGCTCAGTTTGCGACAGCTATCATCTTAGCCGGCATATGGATCGTGCAGAACGCGACTTCTATGCCCCTTCTCACGACGATGGCAACCGCTCTCTGACCGCAGGCCATGCATGTCATAAATGGAAATTGGCGCGCTCCTTTAATACTGGTTTTGGTACAAAGGCAGAATTAAATGCGAAACGCCAGTGAGCCATATTTGTAATGATATGTTCCTAATATCCCACACCTAAAGGTGTGGGTTTCATGGAACATGGCATCCCAGATTCATTGAGTTTCATCTGCTGCCTAAAGGCAGCAGTTTTCAATGAATCTGCGGATAATTTTCTTTTTCTCTTAAGAGTTTTTCTTTTCAGAAAAGAAAAAGGCTTAACCGATGTAGTCCGGTTCTTCAAGCTCTATAAGATGCATCTTGTCATCTGCAGGATGACCGCCCGGATAAAGCAGGAAGGGAAAGAATTTTGTCATGTCTTCCGCCATTTCAGTTATAATGCCTGACGCACCCTGAGCGGTCTTTCCTGAACTGTTGAATATCGTCTTTGTTATGCGATGAGTGAGCTTTCTTACTGTGGCTTCGTCAAGGTAGCCGAGCGAGTGTATGTATTCGTGAAGGAGCACGACAAAGACGTACGGCTTCATGAGATCGGGTTTTGTCTCGGTTACCCTTTTTAGCGGCGTCTTGTTGAGAACTATTATGTTGGAGCCGACAGGATAGTATGCGCTGAGAAGCTGGTTGTGGCTGTTTCCCAAGTCCACGAGCCCCAAGTCGATTCCCGCTCGCGACTCGTTCAGCGTTGCTCTAACTGAGTCCTTGACCACTTCGAATATCTCTTTGACGTCTTTTGCTTTCTCGAAGTCTTCGTGTATGCTCATGTTAACACCGTATGGTTATTGTTATTCCTTCCCTTGGGAGATGCCTGTTGCAAAAAGCCGCCTCGACATCCTCTCGTATCCGCGTGCCGGATGCCTGGTTATTGCAGACTATGCATGTTTTCATACCATCACTTTCTTGTGAACGCCAGTGAACCAATAGTAATATGTTTCTTTTTCCCTTGAGGATTTTTCTTCACCAAAGAAAAAAGCTCACCCTGTGTATGTGATTTCTTCCTCTATGACCTGCGCCTTTCTCTTCTTCAGTATGCTCTCGTAGAACTGGTTCATCTCTTCGCTCACCGAGGGCTTTATCTCTTTCAGTGCGTGCTCGAAATCGCTGCGCGTTACAACGTTCGTGTTCGGGTCCTTTCTCATTGCATTCAGTCCCGCCTCGCGAATAAGCGCCTCAAGGTCCGCGCCCGAGTAGCCCGGCGTCTCTTTTGCCATCCTCTTCAAGTCGATGTCGTTTGCAAGCGGCATGTCATGCGTGTGAACGTTGAGTATCGCGAGTCTCGACTTCTCGTCAGGTGTCGGGACAAGTATCTGCCTGTCAAACCTGCCGGGCCTTAGAAGCGCGGGGTCTACAATGTCAGGCCTGTTGGTGGCGGCAACGACAACTACGTCGTGCAAATCTTCCAATCCCGATATCTCTGCAAGCAGCTGGCTGACCACGCGTTCTGACACGTTGTCGCTCTGGTTCATTCCCCTGCGGGGTACCAGCGCGTCTATTTCATCGAAGAATATTATTGCGGGCGCAACCTGTTTCGCTCTGCGGAAGACGTCCCTGATATGCTTTTCGCTCTCGCCCACCCACATCGAGAGCAGCTCAGGTCCCTTCACGGATATGAAATTGGCTCCGGACTCGTTGGCGACGGCTTTCGCAAGTAGCGTCTTGCCGCATCCCGGAGGTCCGAACAGCAGCACACCGGTAGGCGGCTTTATTCCCAGCCTCTTGAAAGAGTCCGGAAACTTGAGAGGCCATTCTATGACTTCCTTCATGGATCTCTTTATCTCTTCCAGGCCGCCTATGTCCTCCCATTTGACCTTCGGTATTTCTATGAGCACTTCCCTCATCGCGGAGGGCTCGACCATCTTCATCGAGTATTCAAAATCCTCTTTTGTCACTATAAGGTTCTTCAGTATTTCCTGCGGTATAGGTCTGTCGCCCTTTATCGAACCGATATCTGGCAGTACCCTTCTCAGCGCATGCATGGCAGCTTCTTTGCAAAGGGCAGTTATGTCCGCACCAACATAGCCATAAGTTATATCAGCTATCTGGACAAGATCAACGTTCTTGTTGAGCGGCATGCCTCTCGTATGAATCTGCAAAATCTCTTTTCTTCCTTCTTTGTTCGGAACGCCGAGTTCTATCTCCCTGTCGAATCTCCCGGGTCTCCTCAGCGCCGGGTCTAGCGAGTTTGGTATGTTTGTCGCACCGATGACTATAACTTTTCCTCTTGACTTTAATCCGTCGAGCAGCGTGAGAAGTTGACTCACAACGCGTTTTTCAACTTCACCTTTTACCTCTTCTCTCTTTGGCGCGATTGAATCTATCTCATCAATAAATACGATGCTTGGCGCGTTCTTCTCCGCCTGTTCGAATATCTTGCGGAGATTTTCCTCCGACTCGCCGTAAAATTTTGACATAACCTCCGGACCATTTATCACAAAGAACTTAGCACCCGATTCGTTTGCCACGGCTTTCGCAAGCAGCGTCTTGCCGCTTCCTGGCGGGCCGTGGAGCAAAATCCCTTTCGGCGGCTCAATGCCAAGGCGCTCAAACAATTCCGGATGCTTGAGCGGAAGCTCTATCATTTCCCTGACTTTCTTTACCTCTTCGTGAAGTCCGCCAAGGTCTTCGTATGTAACTTCTGGTATTCTTTCTTCTTCCAAAGGTTTTGTCATTTGCGGAAGCAATTCAACGTCTGTCGCTCTGGTAACGCGCACGATGCCCTTCGGTTCGGTAGCTACGACCACGAATTTCTCTTCTCCGAACGGTGTAAATAAGAACTCTCCAAAATCCATGCCGAAAAACTGCTCGAATACGCTGTTGCTCCGGCGGTCCTGGACGATAGGGTTTGGAATTATAATGTCTCCTGCGATAAGGGGTCTCATCAGAATGTTCTGCTTTATGAGATTGCCGCCCATGTGAATTATTATGCCTTTGCGTGCGGGTGCAATCGTAACAGATTTTGCTTCGGCAACGGCAGCTTTTTTAACCTTGACAGCCTCACCTATGCCCGAACCGCAATTGCGCCTTTCCAGGCCGTCCATTCTTATTATATCCAGACCTATGTCAACAGGATAAGCACGCACCGCTATTGCAGCAGTCTTTCTTTTTCCTTCTAATTCTATTATATCTCCTTCTGTTATTCCTACCCGTTTCATATCCTTTGCGGAAATCCTTATTATGCCCCGGCCAAAGTCTCCTCTCTCTGTCAGTTCTCCGACTTTAAGTCTTACGTCTTCTGTCATATCAATATCACCCATTTTTACTATAATTATGATTTGCAGCATTATTTATCTTGAAGACGCCCCAAATTACCGCCTTTTGCGGACAAGGACGTCTTCGGGATCCCATGCTCAAAACAAACCCAAAATCAGAGCATGCGATTGCCCTTACTGCCTCCCGTCGTCCCTTTCCTGCTCCCTCACCAGCAGCTTCCTCATCTGTTCCGGGTCCATCATTATCTTCATCATCTCGCAGTGCACCTTCTCGTGCCACTCGTCAAAGAACTGCTCCATTCTCTTCATGTGCTCCAGAGCCACGATGAATGCGCTGTCAGCCACCTTTATGTGCGGAACCTCGTCCAGAATCCCGGGCCGCCTGTACTCGTAGCGCTTCTCCCCGCGTGGAACAACTTGGTTCCATCCGTGCAGCTCGCGGAAGAACTTGTTCCGCTCGTAGTCGGAGTCGAACTTCTGCGGTAAGGTGTCGAATGTTATGATTACCGCAGCGCCGTTCTTCCGTATCTCTATCCTCATCTTGACACCCTTGTGAAACCACGTCTTTTAGGATATCATGTACACTAAAAGTATATAAAGATTTAGGGATGACGCACTCCTAAATCTGCGGGTGGTCAAAAAGGTGTGTTAAGCAGGTTTACAAAACATTCATTATTCAAAGTCCTCTATCGTCTTAAATCATTTCCATGTTTACTTCTACTATGCGTCTTTCGACCGGCACGCCACTTGACAAGCTTCTTGACGGAGGCATAGAGGACGATGCCATAACGAACGTCTACGGGCCTCCGGGCTGCGGAAAGACCAATATCGTCCTGTCCTCTGCGCTTGCCTGCTGCGAGTCGGGCAAGAAGGTTATCTACATCGACACAGAAGGCTCTTTCTCCCTCGAGCGCTTCGAACAAATCGGCGGCACCGAGAAGCACCTGAAGGACATAAAATTCGTGCAGGTTTATTCCTGGGCAGAGCAGCACCGCGCTTTCAAGGAACTGGAGAAAGCTATAGACAAAACAATAGGCTTGATAGTCATCGATTCCATGGTGGCTCTTTACAGGCTCGAGATGGACGGGAAGAATTTCCAGGAAATAAACAAACAGCTCGCAACGCAGTATTCGATTCTCTCAAGAATCACGCGAACCGAACGCATACCTGTGATAATCACGAACCAGGTTTACGGGAAGAGCGGCGAGGTGGAGCTTACGTCCAGAACTATTGCAAAATACTGGAGCAAGACCCTGGTCGAGTTGCGCCGCACAGAGAAGGACAGCCATCGTTTGGCGATTTTACGCAAGCATCGCAGCCTTCAGGAAGGGCGTTCAATCGAGTTCGTGATAGCGAAAGACGGCCTGAAACAGGTTGGGAAGTTCAGTATTCTTTAGCAAATAAAAGCATTTCCGTCAGCATTTAGCTATGCTTGCTGTAAAGATACTTGGAATCGTTGACATCGTCACTGCGATTGCCATTTATACAAATACAAACCTGCTCTTCCTTACGATACCGCTGTTCATTATCCATCTGATGAAGGGCTTGGCAAGCGTAGGCGCCGACATTGTCGGAAAGGTTTATGGGCTTATCGACGTCGTTTCAGCCTTCATAATTCTTTTCCACATTAGCCTTCCGTTGATATCCATAGTCATAATACTCATCCTGTTGTTCAAAGGTGTGACGAGCCTTTTGTGAAAATAGGAAAATGAGCTTTTTCCGGTTATTTTTGCCTACTCCCAAATCTAATTGTTGTTCATATTTCTCCCTCCCATTTTCCTGACTGGTTCAGTTACATCAGCGACTCCCTGTTCATCGGGAACGGCGTGCATGCCCGTATGTCGTCTGTGTCCAGGATGAACTGCATCACCCTGTTCAGTCCTATGCCGCAGCCTGCGTGCTGTATCGGATATTTCTCGACGATGTCAAGGTACCACTTGAAATCCTTGACGTCCTTTCCCCTTTTCCGGAGCTTTTCATACATCTCAGAGTTTACAAGCTTCTCGCAGAGAAGCTTGTGGTCGTGCTCCCTTTCGGCCGCTCCAGCCGCCTCGCCGCTGCGCGGGAGAATCAGGTCGCAGCTGTTGACGTGCAAACCGTTTCTCCTCATGTTGAAGAATTTTATCTTCTCCGGGTAGTGCGTTATGAAGAGGGGGCTGTCGCCTGCGAGCAGCTTCTCGTGTTTGCTTTTCAGGTCATCTCCCCAGGATATGTCTATTCCGTGCTGCTGCAGTTTTTTGATTGCCTCGTCGTATGTCATCCTTGCGAAAGGTTTCTTCACAGCTTTCAGCCTTCCGGTGTTTATGCCAAGCTCTGCCAGCGCCTCGCAGGAAGCGGCGGCATGTATCATGGCGTACGTTATGTTTTCCATGTGCGCCAGAAGCTGCTCGAAGTCGCCCGGAAATTCTATCTCCACCAGAGTGAACTCCGTCAGGTGACGTTCGTCTATGTCAGGCTCCGCCCGGAAGCTTGGCCCGATGCAGTAGACTTTGCCCAACCTTGATATCAGCGCCTCTAGGTACAGCTGCCCGGTCTGCACCAGGTAGCCGCTCTCTCCGAAATAGTCGAGCTCGAACAGCGTGTCTATGTTCTCGCACGCTCCCGTAACCTGCGTTATGTGAGGTACAGTCACTTCTGTGAAACCCTCTTTCTCGAAATAGTGCCTTGCAGCCGCGAGCGCCGCAGACTCGGCTCTTGCTACAACGGCGAGTTCGGCACTGCCAAGTACAGAAGGCCTTCTGTTTGTCTGCATCAGTTCGCCCAGAGGATGTGTCGCTGCAATTTTTGTTTCTGTTATCGTTTTCATGAAATCCCTCCATTTTTACGGAGGGGAGAACCAGACCCTCTCCCAGTTACTTCATGCCGGTATAAAAAGAAAACCCTGCAGGATATCGATTTATACTTCCGGGAACAAAGTATTATTTTCTGAGAACTAAACTAGCGGCTCTAATATCTGCACTTTTATTTGTGGTATCAGTTTCGCAAATTCTTCAGGGTTTGCGTTGATTCCGGAAATTCCGTATTTGTCCGAGTTGTAGTGCATCGGTATCGCCGTCGCCGGCTTGATAATCTTCGCAGCCTCCGCCGCTTCCTGAATTGTCATCGTGTACGTCCCGCCTATCGGCAGCAGAGCTATGTCAACGCGTCCGAGCGATGCCATTTCCGGTATGTTGTCCGTATCACCGGCGTGGTATATGACATTGCCGCCGGTTTCTATCAGGTAGCCGATTCCAAGCCCGCGCGGGTGGAACGGGTTGTCTGGAGACCTGAATTTGTTTATGTTGTAGGCGTCAGTTCCAGTGATTTTTATTCCGTTTATGTTCGTTATTTTGTCGATGTTCATCGGGGAGCCGAAACCGAGCTTCTTCATGACGCTTGGGGGCCCGAGAACCTTTGTGCCTGCGCCTCGCAGCTTCTTTATGTTCTCGACGTTGCAATGGTCGAAATGTTCGTGAGTCACGAGTACTATGTCAGCCTCTTCGACGCTCTCCGGGAGCACGTGCGGATCTATGTAGATTCTCGTGTGCAAGCCGTGGATTTCCAGCATGAACGACGCATGTCCGAACCATGTCAGCGTTATATCTCCCAGTTTTATGGAATGCATAATAATCATTGCAGGGCAATTCATAAAAGGGGCTCGGTCTAAAGATTTAAACTATAAGGAAAGAATCTAGACGATGAAAATCCAAGTGTCCAGGGCGATGTCAACCCAGCATCCGGACAACGTAACTCAGCCTTTTTTCTCCGACTCCAGCGAGCTCGGCGGCGAGGACGAGATAAAGGAAGTCTTCTACGCGTTCTCTCACATAGGCTGCCTTGAGCAGTTGTGGGATTGCGAGGGCAAGGAAGTCGATAATTTCGTGGTAAAAAAGCTGCTGACCAAATACGAGCCTTATTTCTCAAAGAACACACTTGGGGACAACGTTTTCCTCACGCTCAGGGTGCCGAACCCCGCCGTCGAGAGGAACGAGGCAAAGATTCTTCTGGAAACCCTCGAGAGCATACCGAGGAATTTTGACACTGCAAACCTTTTCTACAACAAGGATGCCGCGCCGATATTCGAGATCGCCCTGCCCATGACGACAAGCCACGAAGAGCTGGTGAGGATAGCTGAATACTACAGGAAGCATGTAGTCGGAAAGCAGCACAGTTCTCTGGGAAGCATGTCCGTGTCGGAATGGATAGGAAAGTTCCGGCCCGAATCGCTCCGACTCATTCCGCTGATGGAGGAAAAGGACTCCATACTGCGCGCCGATGAAATAACGGAGAAATACATGGAAGCGGAGCACATCAAAGATTACCAGCGCGTCTGGCTGGCAAGAAGCGACCCGGCTTTGAATTACGGAAACCTTGCAACCGTTCTTCTGCTCAAGATTGCTTTCCAGCGTCTTCATGCTTTGCAGGAGAAGACATCGGTTGATATACTGCCGATACTGGGATGCGGCTCGGCGCCGTTCCGCGGCAACTTCAAGCCCACAAACGTCAGGAACTGCCTGGAAGGCTACCCGAGCGTGCACACTTTTACATTGCAATCCGCATTCAAGTACGACTACAAGATAGACGACGTCACGTCTGCCGTAAAACACCTGAACGGGACGCGCCCGTCAAAGCCGACGCCCGTAGATGAGAGCCGCCTGATGGAAATAATCGGCAGGCTGGTTGCTGAATATCAGAAGCAGGTAACTCTGGTAGTCGGCGCTGTCAATAACATATCGCCGTACATACCTTCGAGGAGAAAAAGAAAGCTTCACATCGGGCTGTTCGGATATTCCAGAAACATTAATGGGTTGCATCTGCCCAGGGCAATTACTTTTTGCGCGTCCATGTACTCCTACGGGCTGCCGCCGGAACTCCTCGGAATGAACGCTCTGACAGAGAATGATATTGATTACATAAAGGATATTTATCCCAATTTCGAGAACGACATGAGGGACTCGATGATTTACCTCAACAGGGACAACATGAAACTGTTCCCCGGAGAAATCGGAAAAGTTGTCGAGGGCGTTTCTGAACGCTTCGGCTTCGAGCCTGACGAGAAGCACAGGAAGGTGACTTCGATAATCGCCGACGACCTGGCGCGCAAAAATCAGAGCCTCAGGGAGAACATAACGCGCGCGGGTTTCATACGCGGCTTCCTTGGCTAGGCTTTCGCGAGCGTGTGCGTTTTCTGATGGAGTGTCAATGCTCTTTTTGTCTTAAGCTGCTTACCGCACGTGCATCGCAACTGCTCGGCTTCCTTGCTCGCTTTCCTGCTCGCTATCTGCGCCTGCTTCAGCCTGTTCTTGTCAAGCCAGTCCTCTTTTGTCTTGCACGTCGGGTCAAGGCACATCCTGAACGGGCGCGCTCCCGGCTTCTGGACCTGTATTATCGGCTGCTTGCATGTGTCGCAAGATTTGTCCGTGGACATTATCAGCCCCTCTCTCGGCAGCGGGAATCCTGTCCTGCATCCTTTCGGATACCCTGTGCATCCGACGAAGCGCTTGCCTGTCCTCCAGTTCTTGTGGACCTTGAGCGTGCCGCCGCAGCTTAAGCAGGTACCAAGCTTCGACTGCTTGTCCTGCGTCGCGATGACTGATTCAGTCAGCAGTTCCCCTATCTTCTTTTCCTTCTTCCTGAACGCGTCGCAGATTTTTGTTATTCTTTTCTTTGCGTCGTCAAGCACGTCCTCTCTCTTCGCTTTCCCGTTTTCTATCAGTTCCGTCATTTCCTCGAAATGTCCCGTCAGCTTTTCCGATATGACGTCCGGGATGTTCTTCTCAAGTATGTCGGAGAGCTGCTCGCCAAGCTCCGTCACTTCTATGCTCTTCCCGAGAAGGTATCCTCGGTTGTAAAGTATCTGGAGTATCTGCGCCCTGGTTGCTTTTGTGCCGAGGTTTCTCTGTTCCATTTCTTTTAGCACGGAACCTTGCGAGAAGCGGGGGGGAGGCTGCGTTTCCTTCGCAAGCATGTCTATTTTTTTGACGGGCATCGAGTCGCCGGTTTTTATGTTGGGCAGTATTATTTCCTCGCGCTGGGCGTACTTGCCGTAAAGGGAAGTCCACCCGGCTTCGATTGTCTTCTTTCCGCTCAATGAGAATACGACGCCGTTCGCGTCTAGTTCTATCTTGTTCGACTCCCTCTTTGCCGGCTGCCCGAACACCGCAAGGAATCTTCTGACTATCAGGTCGTAAACCTTCTGCTGCTTTTCGCCAGTTTTCTTGTACACGCCCGTTGGGTATACCGCAGGGTGCGCGGCGTCGGTTCTTGCGCCCTCTTCCGGCTTTAGCTCTCCTGCCAACAGCTGCTTTGCATCCTTTTCATAATTTTTCTGCTTACCGAGCTGCGTTATTATCTTCTTGTAATTGATATCTTTCGGGAGCTTTTCGCTGCTTGTTCGCGGGTAGGAAATCATTCCCGCCTGATACAGCGTCTCTGCAATGCTGAGTCCCTGCTGCGGACTGTAGCCGAAGTAGCGGTAAATGTCCGCCAGCATCGACGTTGTGTTGTAGGGTTTCGGCGGCGCCTGACTCATCACTTTTTTGGTGATGTTCTTGACCGTTGCAGTCTTGACATTCGCCTTCTTCAGCGTCTCCTCCGCCGTCTTCTTGTCCCATATCTTTTTCCCGTACTCTGCCGTGAGCAGGGACTTTCCTATCTGGACCTGCATCTCTATTTCCCAGAACGGGTCCGCCTTGAACGCCTTTATTTTCTTCTCGTGCTTGGTAAGCATGTGAAGGACGGGTCCCTGCACGCGTCCGGTTGAAACTATCCTGAATCTCTTCTGCGCGCTCTTTACCGCCAAAGTCAGCGCCCGTGTCAAACTGATGCCCCAGTAAAAGTCCAGGTAATGCCTTGCAAGCCCCGACTCGATGAGATTCTTGTTGAGCTTTGTGGGGTGCGCGTAGCTGTCAAGCAGCTCCTCCTTCGTCATTGTCGAGAATTTCATGCGGCTTGCGTCTTTTCTTCCGAGAAGGAATTGCAATATATTGAAGCCTATCACTTCCCCCTCGTCGTCATAGTCTGTGGCGATGATTACGTCCTTGGCATCTTTAGCAAGAGTCTCTATGTTCCTGAAATAGGGTTCGGTGAACTTCGCGAACTTGTTTGCCTGGAACGTCGGAACCCATTCGACGTTGAAGGCGGGATAAGCCCAGCCTTTGTCAGACTGCTTGAGCGTGAAAAGATGTCCTACGGCAGGCACGGCGACGAAAGGCTTCCCGTCCTTTTCAAACTCATACCAGAACACCTTCTCGCCCACTTTCTTCGGCTTGCCGTCGGCAAGCGCCTCTGCTATCGCCTTCGCGGAGGTTGGTTTCTCGCATAGGATTAGTGTGTACGACATGAAAAAATCACCGATTAATCTAATTTATAACTCCTTTTTGCCTTAGAATACGTATATGGTAGTCTATTGTCGAAATATTCCTGTTCAATTCTTTGGCTATTTCAGTCCTTTTCCTGCCAGATTTGAGCAGGTTTATAACTAATTCCTTGCTCTCCACTTGCCCATAGTGAGGTATCTGCTTGGAGTTCAGGATAGATTCTAATTTATTGGCTTTTTCTTTATGAATAAAGTCTATGCTTTCTTTGAATTTCTTAAGATTCTCGTATCCCCGAACGTAGAAATAATAAAAATCAAATCCGTTATGATTCTTGTAACATACAGTCCCACATCTTATTCCAAATTCCTCTATCATTTTTCTTAAGTCAAAAAGCATGTTTTCATTGCTGCATGAAAGCTCTATATGCCTGTAAGGTGGCTTGAATTTTACTGAACCCTCGTCATCAGCAAATGCCTTGACAAAAGTCCTCTTTATTTCCGTATCATTGCTGTTCTTTATGAAATCCGGAATTCTACAGGTTTTGCCGTTGAAATCCGGAACAACAGTTTTTAGGATTACGCCTACTGGGGAAGGCAAAGTCACGAAATCGACTCCCTTATTTTTAGATTGATATATTTCAAAATCTCCGAAGACTTTCCTTGTATGTTCTTTGAAAATTTCAAGAAGCCCCCTGTCCTTGTTATAATAATGCACATGCAGATACCCATTCTTTTCAGTGCTTACACAGCCGTCACAAAAAAGATGGGCAATGACCGAGGAAAGCTCAGGTGTTAGCGTGATTGGAAATTTTGGGTATATTGGTTTGCTTTTTGCGTTCCCGAAATTTCTGTTTTTGTAAAAACAGCTTTTCAATTCTATTATATTTTGCTGTTCCTTATTCAGGTCGATTTCGCATAATCTGCAGATTTCAGAAAGAATTTTTAGGGGATAATTACTGTTTTTCCGCCATGAACAAAGCGAGCCTGACCAGAGATTCATCACTTTTGCCAGTTTCCTGATGCTTCCATACTTCATAGTTACTGAATTATTTATCTTGTATGCAAATTCCTTATTTAGCTTCACGAAGAATCTTTCAGAAGGCAGGTCGGTTATGTTTATTTGCATTTGGGCACCCTATTTTTTATTCTTAGATATAATATAGAGAAATGCTTATAAAGATTGAGTGATTTTCTTCATGTTTTTTCTGATTCTGTTGCGAATCTTGTAAGTGTTTCCATGTACAGCGTAAGCGCACCATCCGCTGATTTTTGCGTCCAATTCTCCCTGTGATATGTTGCCGTTTTTGTAGTCTTCAGCAAGTTCTTCCATTCTGAGATTCATTGATCGCAAATTGCTCTTTTTCAGGAGCTTGTGGTGGTAAAAAATCCTGAACCCAAGAAAATTTGCTCCGCTGTGCAGTGCATATATTTTAGACTTATCTGGATGCAATTCAAGCTTCAGTGAATTTTTTAGAAATTCGTCTATTCTGGATTTCCACCATTCAAGAACCACTTTTTTGTCGTGCAGAATCACGAAATCATCAAGGTATCGTATGTAGAATCGTGCGCGGAGATTATGCTTCACGAACTTGTCAAGCTCGTTGAGGTAAATGTTAGCGAAGAACTGTGATGTCAGGTTTCCTATGGGCATGCCTTTCCAGTTTTTAGTCGAATGGTTTGCTACTATTTTCCTTATCAGGCTCATGACCTTATCGTCATTTATCTTCTTTGCCAGTATCTTTAGCAGTATTTCATGGTCAACTGTTTCAAAATAGTGCCTTATATCGGCTTTTAGGAAGTACCCGATAGTCATGTTGCCGTCTTTGGCGTTCTTGACAAGTCGTCCGTTTTTGCTCGCTTTTCTCTTGAATGTGTCGAATCGTTTTATCGCTGCGTGAGTTCCTTTGCCTTTCCGGCTTGCATACGAATCATGTATGAATGATTTCTCGAAAAGCGGTTCTATGACGTTGCATATGGCATGGTGCACGACGCGGTCGCGAAAATGGGACGAGCTTATTGTCCTTGTCTTTGGGTCACGTATGACAAAATTCTTGAGGGGATGCGGCTGATAAGTGTCCGTCCTTAGTTCAGCCTCGAGCTTTGCCAGGTTCCTCTCAAGCTCTTTCTCGAATTTGTGCACATACCATTTTGAAGTCTTGTTTTTCCTTGCTTTCCTGTAAGCCAGAAGAAGGTTATCATAGGAGCAGATTTGATTATATAGATTCATGAAAATCCCGGCAGGGCTGCTAGGACGAGAGGCAACCCTGTCAGTCGGCTCGCTTCTATGGAGGAACGATTTACCGGAGTTGAGCGGGTGCCTGTTCGCATTTGCGCTTCTTTTTCGAAGTCGGATGACGCATATGCGTCTGTTTGTTCCAAAAAGAATTGACGTTGAACCGGCCGTTTGCGAGTCTTGAGACTTGTCGCCGATGTCCGGGTTGAAGTTGCGCCCAACGAACCGTCTAGCTGCCTTATCAAAGTCCTGAGACCACTGCTGCTTGAATTTGAAAAATTCTTGCAGATGTATTTTATGTCATCAGCGCCAGAGTGCGGCGCTTCGATATAAGGCAGCGTGTAGCCAGCTGCCGGGATAATTACACTTTCCAACACGTACACGACTTTAATCGCGGGTTCGCTTGGAAAATGGAATCCTGAATGCATCCCTGTATGTCGCCTGAAGACGGCAATTTCAGGCGCATTCAAGATGAACAAGAAGGAAGAACTTAATATGTTATAAAAAGATCTATCTCTCTCTGGCGCTCGACAGGAAACAGAGGTTCATGTAACTTTCTTTGCGTGACTAGAATAAAAAATTATGCCTTAGCTTCTGATGCAGTCCTGATGTCAATCTCGCCAATTACGTTATGTTCTGCATAGGCGGGACGAGAGGCAACCCCGTCAACACCGGAGTCGAGCGGGCGCCTGTCCGCAAGGACGTAGAACCGGCCGTAGTCGCCGAAGTCCGGGTCGAAGTCGCGCCCAACGAACCTTTTGCCACCCTTGAAATTGTCAGGTCTGTAAAATCCTGATATTTCTACAGCAGGTAAGTCAAATTCTAAATAAGCTCTCTCTGCTTCTGCCCGCTCTTCGAAAGGCACTGTCTTTTCCGGAATGAGCGTGAACGGTTGGAAAAATCTATATCCTTTAACATTGTCCGCAATCGGGACAACCAGCCCTGGCTTTGGAGCCCATGCTTTGATGAGAATTTCATCGTCCCTGCCGTCATTTGACTTGTACAGGATAGGTATGTGTCCCTCGCTCGGAGACTGCTCGCCGCCGTGCATTCTGTCCTCTGCTGAATCATGCGTTATCTCTCCGTACCAGCTTCTTTTCCTGTCATTGTACCTCTTGACATCCCTGTCGTGAAAAGCGTTGTCAAATCTGTTGTGGCTGTATGCTGCAAAAATAGCATGACCAGGCGGTGCCTGCCTGTGAAGCTGTGCATAAGGGACTATGGTGCCCAGTTCCGGCAGTTCAAAAGGCACGTCAAACGAGCCCTTGTCTGTCAATACTCTGAAAACATCCATATCTATCGTATTTTTCTTTATTGAGAAGCTTTTTAAAGCTTTCGATTTGTTACCACTTTTAAGTTAGAAATTACTACTGTTTATCGATAACTTTTGCGCCGTCCATGTATTGCTGCAAAGCCTTCGGCACTTCTATTGTGCCGTCTTCCTTCTGGTAGTTCTCCATTATGGCTATGATCGGCCTGTTTCCTGAAAGCGCAGTGTTGTTCAGCGTGTGCACAAAACCGGCGGGAGGCGCGCCCTCTTTCTCGCGGTATTTGACGTTGAGCCTTCTTGCCTGGTAGTCGGTGCAGTTGCTGTTCGAGCCGATCTCCCTGTACTGTCCGTCTGCCATGAGAAACTCCGTGTCGTATTTCTTGGCTGCCATTATGCCCATGTCGCCGGTGCAGACATTTACGACCCTGTGCGGTATTCCCAGCGTTTGATACAGCTCTTCGCTGTATCTTTGCATCTCTTCGTGAATTTTCCAGCTGTCTTCCGGAAGGCAGAATACAAACTGTTCTATCTTGTTGAAATGGTGCACGCGGAATATCCCGCGGGTGTATTTGCCGTGCGTGCCGACTTCTTTCCTGAAGCACGGCGAGATGCCTGCGAGCTTTATCGGTTTGTCCATGATTAGCGTCTCGTCCATGAACATGGCCGCCATCGGGTGCTCGCTTGTCGCTATGAGGTGCAAATCCTCGCCCTCTATTTTATAGAGCACGTCTTCAAAATCAGCCAGGCTTGTCACGCCTTCGTAAGCTTTCCGCGACATCATGAAAGGCGGCTGGACAATCGTGAACCCTTTCTTTATCAGGAATTCCAGCGCGAACTGCTGGAGCGCCCGGTCGAGCATCACAAGCTGCCCCTTGAGATAGTAGAATCCGTGTCCTGCAATCTTCGCGGCGCGCTCTATGTCAAGCAGCCCGAGCCCTTCCGCAAGCTCGACGTGGTTTTTTGGCGTAAAATCGAAGCTTTGCTTTCCCCATCTTTTTATCTCCTTATTTTCAGTGTCATCTTTGCCTATCGGCACAGATTCATGCAGCATATTGGGTATCTGCAGCAGCAGCTTCCTGCATTGGGCGTCGAGCTCGACGAGGCGTTCGTCCAGTTTTTTGATTTTGCCGGGAAGCTCGGCAGCCTCCTTCATGGAGGCGTCTGAAGGTTTTCCCTGCGCCTTCATTTCCATGATTGTCTTCGTTATGGTGTTCCTCTTCTGCTTCAGTTTCTCCACGTCCTGAAGCACGTCGCGGCGTTCCTTGTCGGCTTCAACCAGTTCGTGAAGCGCGTGCACGACGGCGGGGTCGTTCCTCTTTGAAAGGTTGTCCAGCACCTTCTCCGGCTGCTCGCGTACGAGTTTTATGTCAAGCATATCTAACTTTCACCTTTTGCTTCCTTAAAAAACTGCCTCAGATAACTTTCCATAAAATTATGCCTTTCTTCCGCCATTAGCCTTCCTGTTTTAGTGTTCATCCTGTCTTTCAGGAGCAGGAGTTTTTCATGAAAATGATTGATAGCCGAGCCTTCTGTTCTCTTATACTGTTCGAAACTCATATTTTCCCTTGCTTCAACAGAAGGGTTGAAAATTGGTATGTTCTTATAGCCTGCGTAGGTAAATGCCCGTGCAATCCCGAATGCCCCTATTGCATCCAGCCTGTCGGCATCCTGCACCACTTTGCCTTCAAGAGTCTGTATTTTATTTTGTTCCGCAGAGCCTTTGAATGAGATGTTCTCCACAATATGTATTATCTTTTCTGCCGTGCCGGAGTCCACTCCCAGGGATTGGAGCCATGCGGCGGATTTGACGGCGGTTTCATGGGAATTAAATTTGAAGTCGTCTATGTCGTGCAGCAAAGTCGCCATCTCGACCACGAACAAATCAGCTCCCTCCTCCTTGGCTATCAGCTTCGCCGTGTTCCAGACGCGTTCTATGTGAAACCAGTCGTGCGTGGCGTCCTTGTATTCTTCCATATTCCGGCGGACGTACTCTTTTGTTCTTTCTATTGCATCTTGCATATAGTTAGTCTAAGTCAAGGTTTTTTAAAAATCTATCATTACATATTTAGAATATGCATAAAGCCCTGTTTCTGTTGAGAAAAATCCCGAAGGGCAAAGTCACAACATACGGCGAGCTTGCGCGCGTGACAAAGTCCAGCCCGCGCGCAATAGGGCAGGTGATGCGGCGCAACCAGCATCCTGAATTGTATCCCTGCTACAAATGCGTGTCTGCCAGCGGCAGGATTCACGGCTATGACGGCTGCCTGAAGGGCGGGAAAGTTGACAAGAAAATATCGCTTTTGAAAAAAGACGGGATAGAAATAAGGAACAAAAGGGTTGATTTGTCAAAATATTTGCATAAGTTTGAGTGATTGAATGATAATAAGGCGCGCGAGGCTGTCGGATTATGAAGGATTGATTCCTCTTCTCAATGATTTTGTAGGGGATGACAGGTACTCTAGGCGGAACAACGATTCGTTTGCGAAAATGTTAAGGGATTCAAGGAGCTTTGTATTTGTGGCTGAGGAAAAGAAGAAGCTGATAGGTTTTGTGACGTTCTGCGTGAGGAAGGTGGTGAGGTATTCCAAGCCGATAATGGAAATTGATGAAATGTACGTCTCGCCGGATTTCAGGAGAAAAGGCGTGGGAAAAAGCTTGCTGAAGCTGGCGGAAAAGAAGGCAAAAGAACTTGGCTGCAGGAAGATGTTTCTTGAATCTCACAAGGACAGGAAAGGCGCGCACAAATTCTACGCATCCATGGGCTATGAGAAAGGCGGGTATTATTTCGACAAAATGCTCTGATTATCTCGTGACCTGCTGCGCTTTGACAAAATCCGCCAGCTGCTTTGCCTTCCCTTTGGAAAGGTGTTTCCTGACGGGCTCCAGCAAGTCGTTGACGCGGCTGGATGTTGCGCTTTTCAGGTCCATTGGATGCAGCTTCCCCGCTTCAAAATCCCTGCAAAGCTCGCCTATGTTTGCATAAGTGATGTCGCCGCCGAACTTCTCCGGCCTTTCCATAGTAACCTCGTCGAAGCTCTCAAAAATTATGTACTGCATATATTCAATCAACGGATTGTCATTTGTCTGTTTCTCGGGACAATACGCCTTCGATATCTTTCTCTCAACATCCTGTGCGGAATCTGTCATGAATATTGCGCTGTCCGGAATGCTCTTTGACATCTTCATCGCTATGGCGCGTTCCACGGGATCATTGACTCCTTCCGGCGGCTTGTTCAGTCCCATAAGCATGTGGTGACTCACTACCACAGGCTTCCAGAAACCGAGCGATGGTCCAAGCTCTCTGGCAAGGATATTCACCTTCCTCTGGTCCATTCCGAGCTGGGTAATGTCGGCTTCCAGCTCGAAGATGTCTGCGCACTGCATGCACGGATAAATTATCTGGGAAGCTTTCTGGATTTCGTCCTCTTTCCTTCCCATAATCTGTCCGCATCTTATCACCCTGTTGACTGTGGTGTTCTGAGCAATCCTTATCACTTTTTTCCAGTATTCCTGGTCGTCTACAATGTCCACGGCGCGAATGAACTCGACTTTTTTTGTGTCCATCCCGGAAGCCTTCCAGACTTCGATAAGGAAGTCCCCGGCTTTCTGTATCTTCTCGAGGTCCCCGCCGAATTTGAGGTTCGTCCAGCCGTGCCAGTCGGCGGCGTACATCTTGAACTTGACGCCTGCTTTCAGCATCTTGTTGACGTTTATTGCACGAAGAATTCCCTGGGCTATGTGGGGAATTCCTGACGGCTCAAAACCGTCGTAGGCAACAGGTTTTGTTTTCGTCTCGAGAAGTGAGCGCAGCTCTTCGCGCGTGACGATTTCTTCGCCGACTTCGCTGATAAGCTGCATGCGTTTTTCGATGTCCACGTTAATTCCACGCTTTCCCGTATACTGTTGAGTATACTTCTCTTAGCCTTCTTTTAAGTTTATCTGGGCAGTTTCTTCCGTTCCCCGGGTGCCCGCACACAAGCTTGTCGTAGAGATCGAGAATCCGTATGAAGTAAGCCCGCGTGCCTTTGGTCATCTGGTCTACCTTGTATCCGATGTCCTCTCCTTCCAAAAAGAGGAGCCTCGGTTTCGCAGTGCACAGGTAAGGAGGCACTGCCGAGCCGTCCAATGACCTGCCGGGCTCTGTATATACAAAAGATGTAAGTGGACCGAAAATCCTGGTGTAAATGGAGTCGAATCGCCTCTCATCAAACTCCATCGTGCTGTGTTTCCAGCCTATCTTGACACCGTTCCCGGCACGTCGGAAAGATTCCATGTCGGCTATCTGGAGTCTCTCGTATTCGTTTCCCCGGAAGTCTGGAACTGCATCTCTTTGCATCTCCGAGCCCAGGATGATGTCGAACTCATCGAAGCCCATTCTCTCGAGCAGTTTGTGCGCGAAATCCCTCCTGCTGCGAGATACCCTTTCTATCGAAGCCCTGTCATTTGGTCCGGTCGCTGCGTGCTCGTCAGCTATAAGAATTGTGGCCCTGCCAAGCTCTGCCCTGTCCCTGACTAATTCCGCCGCCAGTACGAGGCCAAGCGCGTCAAAAGGCAGATGCTCTGTCAGTCCGTTTTTGTTCGAGAGGCCGATGCCCAGATAGCATCCGGCGGAATTCTCGAGCTCGGCACCCGGGACAAAGTCTGTTATAAGCGGCTCATTGCTCAGCCTTTGCAGCAAGTCGGATTTCCTAGTCATTTTTGTCACCCGCCGCCATTACGACTGAATTTGCCAGAGTGTCCAGTGTGTCTATGATCGTCACGCCCACATCCTGCTGTTTCAGCAGGAGCTGCAGGTCCGTGCATCCCAGTATCACGCCTTCAGCTCCCCTGCTCTCGAGTTCATTTGCCATTCTAGCCAATTCCATTTTCATTCCCGGCGAGCTCTTGCCCTGGAGTATGCAATGGATTATTTCAGACAACCTTGACTGGGACGCTGGCGGGGGCTTCAAGACTGACACATTGTTTAATTTTGACTCGAGAATCCCTGAGCTGGCAGTTTTTGTAGTTGCGAGGATGCCGATCTTCCTGATTTCCCTTCGTTCAATCTCTTTGGATATCTCCTCGAGTATGCTCATGACTGGCCTGCGCGATGCCTTTCTTATGTCTTCTATGAAGATATGCAGCGTGTTGCATGGCAATGCGATGATGTCCGCGCTCTGCAGAAGTTTTACGCTGTTCAGAAGAAGAGGGAGAAATTCTTCAATATCCCTGCCGTCCCTTACGGCCGACTTCTCCAGGTCGAAAGGTACAGGAACGCTATGTATCAGTATGTCTGGGTGGGATTTGCCGAGAGTTCTGTTCTTGTTCACTATAGAGATGTAGAATTCGGCAGTCGTCTCCGGACCGAATCCTCCGATTATGCCTATTTTCACTTCTCTTCCCCCCTGGCTTTTTGTTCCCTAGCAAGGTCGATTACTCTGTAAAGTATCTCCGGCCTTTCCCTGCTGAGCTCTATTATTGTCCTGAGATAATTGTCGAGCTCTACCTGCCTGGCGCTTCGCATGTCAGTCCTATAATTCATTCCACGTGCCCCCGCCGAATCTTCAGATCATTCTTTAGGCTATCCTGGGCGATTTTGAGAATAAACAAGCCGGAACCTGATAGGGCGGCAGGTTTCGAATCGTTCTGGAGAACGAGACCTAAAGATATGAGCTTCTTCAGGTTCAGTTTCAATGTTGACAACGGCAGCGATCTTTCCTTCGACAATCTCGTCAGAAGTGTCGTTGCTGTTTCCCCGCTTTTCCCGGATATTTCAGAAAGGATGAGAATTTGTTTTTGGTTGACGCACCTAAGTAAAAGCGGCCTCAGCTTCTCGCTGCCGGATTCCATTGGTAGTCCATTGCACCAACCCTCGTTGATCAAGCCAACAACCATAATTACTGATTAATCTTATAAGCATTTTGGGCAGCTTTGGCTGTCCTGAAAAAGGGCTCTTATATTTCGTGAAACAAGCTTGTTTATGCTGATCGGCTCTCTCAACAACCCGGCTAATGACCTAGTAAAGGAAATAAAATGGGTATCTAAGAACTTTGATTTCCTTGATCTCACTCTGGAGCTCCCAAAAGCGCATCCCGACACTATGAAAATAAGCGAGGTCAGGAAGCTTATTGACAAAAAGAACCTGCCAGTGGTCGGCCATACCGCCTGGTATCTGCCGGTAGGCTCGCCTTTCAAGGAGCTGAGACTTTATGCGCTGAGCGAGCTTGAGAAATGCGCAGATGTCTTCCAAAGTCTGGGGGCAGAAAAATTCAACGTGCACTTTGATAATTCTGTATCTCTTTTAAAGGAGAGATATGTAATCGGGTTTAATATATGGACCCTGAAGAAATTGATATCAATAGGAAGGAAATACAAACTGGAAGTGATGGCAGAGAATACTCCGGGCCTTTTCAGCAATCCAGTTGTCTTGCAGCAGGTCTTCAGGAAAGTGCCGCGCCTCTTGCTCCATCTGGACATAGCGCACGCAAATATTCCAGAGAACCGGACACCAGAGATATTGAGAAGGCTGTCGAAACGTCTGACTCATGTGCATATAAGCGGCAATCATGGGAAGTATGATGAACACCTGACAATAGGAAAAGGCAACATCAACTGGAACTTGATGCTGGGCGCCGTAAAGAAAACGGGGTATGACGGCACGATTTCGCTTGAGGTCTTTACCAGCACCAAAGACCGCCTGAATGATAAGCCTAAATTAAGAAAAATATGGGATAGTTTGAAATGAGCATCAATATTGAAATTTTAGGCAGTGGAAGCGAGGTTGGCAGGAGCTCCATAGTTGTCTCAGGCAAGAAAAGAGTTGTAATGGACTGTGGTGTGAAGATACAGCCCGAGCCGCCAAAATATCCTCCGGTCGAGAAGGTTGACGCGGCAATCATATCACACGCCCATCTTGATCATGTCGGAGCCGTGCCGATGCTTTTTAGGAAGGGAAAGATCCCTGTCTACATGAATGACATAACGCTTGAACTCGGGACGATGCTCGTGAAGGATTCCATGAAAGTCGCGCGGAAGGAAGGCTTTACCGTGCCTTTCGACAAGAGCCACGTCAATAGAATGGTAAAGAACACGAAGATAGTCAGATATAACGAGAAATTCCGCATTGGCGAATTCAACTGCAGTCTGTGGCATTCCGGGCATATACCAGGCTCCTCCTCGATAATGCTTGACGCTGGCAAGAAAATCTTTTATACGGCTGATATCCAGACGAGACCAAGTCACCTCCTTAACCCGTGCCAGTTGCCGGACAAGGTCGACACGCTCATTCTTGAAAGCACGTATGGCATGAAAGTCCAGGCATTGCGCGCAAAAGAGGAAAAAAGACTTGTTGATGCAGTGGAGGAAACATTGTCCAATGATGGCGTGGCCTTGATGCCGGTGTTCGCCGTTGGTCGCGCGCAGGAAGTCATGCTGGTTCTGAAGGACTACATGAACAAGATCGCGCTTGACGGGATGGTGAAGCTCGCCAGCGAGATCGTTGCACAGTATGGCAGCTACATAAAAGCTCCGAAGGAATTCAGGAACATTTTGAAGAAGGTGAAGTTCATACGTACCAACGAGGATCGGGCAGGCGCGCTCAAGAAATACCCCATAATAATCGCATCAGCAGGCATGCTGGGCGGCGGCCCGGCTGTCCATTACCTTCGCGAGATACAGTCGTTTGGCGATGCAAAAGTCCTTTTCACCGGATTTCTGGTTGAAGAAAGTCCGGGAAGGAACCTCATAGAAACAAAAATTTTTGAGAATGACGAGGAACGCTTCCACGTATCTGGCGACCTGCAGCAGCTGGAGCTGAGTGCTCACGCGGACAGGAACGGCCTGCTCGACATAATTCGCAAAACCAGGCCAGAGAAAGTCATCTGTGTTCACGGCGACAAATGCGCAGAGTTCGCGAAGGACATAGAAGAAGAATTCAAAGTGCAGGCATACGCGCCGAAGAACGGAGAAAGCATCAGGGTTTAGAAAAGCATTAGTCTATTTTTAAATTTTCTGTTTATTCTACTAAAAATGGGTAATTTGTACAGAATCAAAAATGCTCCAATTAGGCGTGATTTGGAGAGTATCCACAGAAATAGAGATTTGCACAGAATGAGAGACATACCGGGAATGGAATTGTTTGATGGGCGTGATTACGCATCAGATTCAGCATCCGGATATGAATGTTGGACTTACATATTCGATAAGTCTAATGCGCACAGAATCGGAATAGAGACAATAGACAACCTTAAGGCTCAAGTTCTTATGAAAGCACACGTAGATCCCAGAAAAGACAGAATAGTCGCCTATTTAGGAAACGGCTTTGCCCCATGGAATGGGAGGTTATGGAGAGTACCAATGCACATTGGCCGCGTAATTAAAGTGAACGGAAATGACATAATTGTAAGATCGAAATTTGGAGACGGTGATGTTTTTGAGCATCCTATTGACTTTGTTCCACTTTGTTATGGCGATTACGCAAAATTTGTCCGTATAAATGGATTATTTGACGGCTATTGATGTCCGTCTATCTTTCTAAGCGTATTGTCAAAGTGCATCCTGCCCTTGTTGGTTATCATATATAATCCGCGCCCCCTGACAAGGCCCGACCTTTTCATCGTAGAAAGCGATTTTGTTATGTTCTTTTTCTCAAGTCTCATGGATTGCGCAATCTGTTCGCTGGTCTTGGGCTCTTCTTTTAGCTTGGAAAGTATAATCGCATCTTTAAGAGTCCTGACCATATCCACACCCATTTACTAGTATGTGAAAAATCTATTTAATGCCATCTGTTGTTTTTGTTTTTCAGGGTTTTTGGAAAAATTTTCAAATAGTCATGAGGTCAAATATGGTTATGATAGAGATAGACGGGTCATATATGGAAGGCGGCGGGCAGATCATCCGCACGGCAATAGCATTGTCTGCAATAACAGGAAAGTCATGCAGAATAGAAAATATCCGTCACAACCGACCCAACCCGGGGCTCCAGCCGCAACATCTTGCTGCTGTAAAGAGCGTGGCAAGATTATGCGGCACGGAAGTGGCTGCAAACGTGGGTGACACCTCGTTGGTTTTCAAGCCAAATAAAATAAAGGGCGGACGTTACGACATAGATATAGGCACAGCCGGTGCAATCTCTCTCGTCCTTCAGTCGCTGATCCTCCCGTCAATCCATGCAGAGCATCCAACCACGCTGGAAATAAAAGGCGGCACTCATGTAAAGTGGAGCCCGAGCATGGATTACATGCAGCAAATTTTTTGCTATTACATGAAAAAGCTCGGGCTTGACATCACATTCAGTATAGAGCAGCACGGGTTTTATCCACGTGGTGGCGGCGTAATAAAAGCAAAGATAAGTCCAGGAAATCCGAAGCCGTTGGAACTGGTCACGCGAGGCAATCTTGTCGGCTATGATGCAACAAGCATAGCTTCGGGAGATCTACAGAAAGCGCAGGTCGCGGAGCGGCAGCTGAAGAGGATCGAAAAGGCTTTTCAATTATCCAAAAGAAACATAGCGTACTTCCAGGCAGCCAGTCCGGGCTCGGCTGTGCATGTCTCTGCAGTCTACGAGAATTGCGTTCTTGGTGCGTCAAGTATTGGCGAGCGCGGCAAGTCGGCGGAGAAAGTAGGTGAAGAAGCGGCAAATGAGCTTAAGTCGGACATAGATTCCGGAGCGTGCTTCGACCGTCACATGTCCGACCAGATTCTGCCATTCCTGGCTTTTGCAAAAAACGACAGCAGGATAAAGGTCGCGGAGATTACAGGCCACGTAAGGACAAATATCTGGGTAATCGAGAAGTTCCTTCCTGTGAAGTTTGAAATCGACGATGTGGAAAAAATAATAACTGTCCATACTCAGAATTAGTTCCTAGGTGTTAGGTATTGCGTCTTTGCTTCTTCGACATATTTGTCTCCGATTGCAAGTTCATCTTCGCTAACCCCGCGCCTGCCAAGAATATTCCTGTGGATTCTATAAACCATCAGAGTTATCTCATGTTCATGTGGAGCTTCTCTAAGTCTGCTTACGCATCCGGCAACATTCCAAGCAATATATCCATCATTGTCGTTCGGAAATAACTCAACTTCTATTCTCAACGGCGTCTCGTCTGACATAGTCCTGGTATCGCAGAAAGTGTTAAAAAGTTATTTATTTCAGCATCTTCCTCATCTTGTCAAGCGGATATGTGTTTATCACCGAGTTTTTTGGCGCCCAGCCGCGGCGCGCTGTCGCTATTCCTATTCTCATATGCCTGAGCTGATCCGTGCTGTGCGCGTCCGTATCTATGCTGAGCATGCATCCTGCTTCTATTGCAGCTTTTACGTTGACGTCGCTTAGGTCAAGCCTCTCCGGCTGTGCGTCTATCTCCAAAATCGTGTTTGTCTCCTTTGCTTTTTGGGTTATTTTTTCCATGTCCAGCTCGCTACCTTCCCTTTTGTCGAGAAGACGCCCTGACGGGTGGGCAATTATATCCACGTTCGGGTTCTCCATGGCAGATATTATTCGCACGGTATTGTTTTTTGACCTCAGCGCCGAGTGAAGCGAGGCGAGGACAATATCCAGCTCTTTCAGTACTGTGTTTTGTATGCCTATTTTTCCGTCCTTGCGTATGTCAACCTCGGCGCCCTGCAAAATTGTTATATCAGTTTTTTTGTTTGCCGAGTTTATCTCCTTTCTTTGTTTCTCAAGTCTTTTTCCATTAAGTGCATTCGCTATGGCAGGACCCCCGGCATGGTCAGTTATGCAGATGTACTCATACCCCATCTCTTTAGCCGCTTTGGCCATTTCCCCCACCATATTGGCCCCGTCACTCCATTTCGTGTGCATCTGCAGGTCGCCGCGAATGTCCCTGTAGCCTATCAGTTTTGGCAGTTTTCCTTTTTTCGCTAATTCTATCTCTCCCCTGTTCTCGCGCATCTCCGGCTCTATGTACTCCAAGCCAAGTTTTTTGTAGACCTCCTGTTCTGCCCGTCCTGCAACAAACTTATTTCCTTGAAACAGACCGTATTCGCTGAGTTTCATTCTTTTTGCGATTGCTATCTTTCTGAGCGCCACGTTATGCTCCTTTGAGCCCGTGAAATACATGAGAGCAGAGCCGTATTCCATGTCCTTCAGAACTCGCAGATCCACCTGCATCCCGCTCGCCAGCCTGACGGAAGCCTTTGTCGGCCCCTGTGCTATGACGCCTGAAACGCCCTTCATCCTAGTGAAGTATTTCAGGACCGAGTTGGGCCTGGCGGAAGTGACAAGTATGTCTATGTCGCCTATGGTCTCTTTCATGCGCCGCAGCGAGCCTGCAGTACTTATCCTGTCAACATCCGCGTTCTTCTTCAGCTCCGCGATGATTTCATCCGCAACAAGCAGCGCATATCCGAGCAGCATGCGCCCGCCGCGCTTTTTCGCGGCTTCTATGGCATGAAGAATGTTCTGCTCTGTCTTCTCGCCGAGCGTGGGTATTTTTCTTAATTTTCCTTGCTTTGCCGCTTTCTCCAGTTCCTTTACGTTCCTTATCCTGAGCCTTTCATGGAACATCTTGACCTTCTTTGGTCCGATGCCTTCTATGGCAAGAAGCTCCTCAAAACCCGGCGGCAGGCCTTTCCTTAGCTCATCCAGATACCCGAGCTTGCCCTTCTCAAGATATTCTGATATCTTCTCAGCAATGCCTTTGCCTATGCCTGGCACGTCTTCTAATGCATGCTGTCTCCAAACATCTTCTATGTCCCTTGAGAGCGACTCCACGGCCTGAGCCGCGCGCCTGTAAGCGACAATCTTGAAAATCATCTCGCCCCTTATCTCCATCATGTCAGCTATGTCATAAAGCAGCTTCGCCACTTCCTGGTTCTTCATAGAATTAACTTGGGTGGAAAAGGTAAAAAGATAGCCGGCGTCAAAAATCTGGTTGCTTCCATTTGTCAAATGATGGTCAGCAGGGAGGGTATCGTGCTTTCACGATACCCTCTAGTTACTAGCAGCATTGCATTTTCGCAACGCTGCTTCTGCTGACCATCATAACTTTATTGGAAGCAATCGAAAAATCTATTTATTGTCGGTCTGTCAAGTATCAAAATGCACGTGACAAAAGTGTATGAACGGGATCTCAGAACACAGCTCGTATCTGAGATATTTGACATGCTACTGGTGAGCGATTCCTACCCCTTTGAAAGTATAGAGCTGCATGTGCGGGACATGAATGCATCTAGCATCGAAGACGGGAAAGCCGTCATATGCGTTGATTACAATGACCCGTTCGTGCTTGAAAGGGACGTGAAAGGAATCAGGACACTGCTGGCGCATGAGCTGTTAAGGTTGATGTTCAAGTTTGACGTCCCGAGAGACATAGAGGACGTCATGATAGGCCGCGAGATGGTCAGGCGTGGCCTAGGTGAGGATCTTTGCTATTTGTACTATAACAGGCTCCTGCAGTCAAGGCCTGAAACCGTGGAGGCTTACATCAGGGCGAATCTCCCCTGGATAATCTTTGCAGGGCATGACAAATATAATTCCGAGCTGCTCAAGAAACTGGCATCGAAAGTCTGCAAGAAAAAATTTGCCTGCAAAAGACTCTTCGATTTTTTGCTGGATTTGTCGCAGAAAAACCTCCGGGAAGCCGTTGAAGAATACAAAAGGTGCAAAGCATGCAAATAGTGAAATACAAGTGGGAAACGAATCGGATGCAAAACAGACTGACGCCGTCTTTGAATTTAGAGCCGTTTCTTTTCGCAAGGGATGGCAATGCAGTTACAAAGATCAAGCTCTTTGATGAGCGTATAGGCATGACGATAGGGAAAAAATACTGCATAGGTTACTCGAAAAACGGCCGTCATTTTGATTGCCCGAAGGCAAGAACTGTGGATAACGAGAAAGTCTGCAGAGAATGCGCGCTCAGTGATGATTTCTTCCTGTGCATGAAGTGCACCGGCGAAGAATGCATAAATGAAGACCAGCGACCGTCGTGCATTGAGAACAAATATTTCATTTATCTGGCGGCTTTCAATTCAATGCTCAAGGTTGGCATATCATATCAGTTCAGGATAATGGAGCGCCTCATAGAGCAGGGCGCTGACATGGGCGCAAAGATAGGACTTGTCAAGGACGGAAAGACCGCGAGGGAAATAGAGCAGAAAATAGGGAGGGAATTAAACATAATAGACCGCATGAGCGGCATCGACAAGCAGAAGATGCTGTTTGGGAACATCAACGTGGCAGCCATGAATATTTTCAACGCATACAACAAACTGAAATCGAACGGTCTCAGTTCTTATCTGATAAATCCGGAGATATACAACCTTCAGGGCATCTACAGGCTTTCTGAAGTCAAGCAGATGCCATCCCCCTTCGACTTGAGGGAGGGAGCGCGCATAGAGGGTGATATTCTCGCTGCGAAGGGGAACATAGTCGTGATAAAGAACGGGTCGGGACTGTTCTCAGTCAATGCCAGCAAGCTCCTTGGATGCGGCATAGAACTGTTAAATTGAGTGATAAGAATGGTTTGGAGAGGAGTGATTATAGAGGAGAGCCTGAATGATAAGTCTGTTCTGGAAAGCGTAACAGAAGTCGGCTACTCAGAAAGCTTCCTGGAAGAGGAAGAAGAGCATGCAGTGCATTTCCACCAGTTCGAAATAAGCGACGACAAGAAGGGGTGGTTCATCGGCGAAGTTGAGAAGCACCTAAAACACGGTTTCTATGCCCACATATGCAAGGAAAGTACGATCGTTGTTGTATTCAAGGGAAAATCTTTTGAGTTCAATTCATCGGAAAAGGAGAAGCTGGAAACTGCAAGGAATTACGGGCTGTCAGTGGGTGTCATCCGTGACCAGATGCCTTTCGAAGAGCTTATCAGAGATCCGTTCTATTAGCAATTATAGCTAGATCTTCTTGCTCTCGGAGGAGAAATTGATCATCTGTTTTATCAGGAAATCGACGCCGCCTTTTTTCGGTGAGCCATGCCCCGGAAGTAGGTATTCTATCTGAAGCTCCGACAGCGCTTTCAGGGAATTTATGAGCTGTCCGCGGTCTCCGCCGGGCAAGTCTGTTCTGCCTACTGTATTCTCGAAAAGCGTGTCGCCTGATATCAATATCCTCTTGTTTTTCTCATAAAGGCATATGGAGCCGGGCGTATGGCCCGGCGTTTGCATAACTTCGAAAACGAAATTAGTCGTCTTGATGAACGCACCTGCCCGGAGCGCCTTGTTGACAGTCATTATTCTTGACTTCTGGCCGAATAGCTCAGCCATGCTGCCATTGCCAGTTTCAACTGCCTTTTTGTCGCCCGTATGCGCAGCGATTGACAGCTTCAGCCAGTCCTGAAATTTCTTGTTGCCGCCTGTGTGGTCGAAATGGCAGTGTGTATTGACAAGAAGCTTGATGTTTTTGATGTCGCATAGCTGCCCAATTTCTTTTTTCATGCCGCCGAAATAGATGCCAGTACCGGCGTCGACAAGCAGTTCCCCGTCAATCAAATAGACGTTGCAGTCGGGGTCTATGCCGCCGAGCAGCTCTATGCCCCTGTAGATTTGCATGAAAGAACTATGATGCCAGTTTTTAAATATGGATCTAGCGTATCATCCGTTTCGGGACCAAGTTATGTCAGACTCTCTTTGAAAAGGATAGGTGGGGCATCTTTAGAAAATGATTTACGACTTCCATTCCTTCACCGCTTTCTCGTAGCCTTTTGCAGTGCCAACATCGAAGGTAAGGCCGTCATGTAGGTATCCGACAAGCTGCTCCTCCTTGCTCAGCTTGCTGAAAAGCTCTTCGATCATCGTCTTTCTTTTTGGGACCATGTTGACTACAGACTGGTCAAATATGCATAACCCTGCGTTGATCAGTCTGGATGGCGCCTTTGAAAGGTTTGGCTTCTCAACGAATTTGAGAATCTGGTTTCCCCTCATTTTTACGACCCCGAAATTGCTCGGGTCCCCGACGGTCGTCAAAAGCACGGTAGCAAGTTTTTTCTGTCTCTTGTGGAATTCATACATCTCAGGTATGTTCGGATCCATTAGAGTGTCAACATTAAGGAAGAGAAAATTCTTGCTCAAGTAGTCCTTTGCAAGCCCTATGGCCCCCGCAGTGCCCATCGGCTTGTCTTCAACAATATAAGTTATGTCCACCCCGAATTTCCTTCCGTCGCCAAAGTGCTGCCTTATCTTCTCGTTCATATAATCCACGGCAAGTATGATATTCGTGACATCGTACCTTTTCAAAAGGCCTATTTGCCATTCGAGTATGGGCTTTCCCCTTATCGGTATCAGTGATTTTGGGATTTCATAAGTTATGGGCCTGAGGTGTGCCCCTTCGCCGCCTGCCATGACGAGGGCCGTGTCCAATCCCGTTTTTGTCAGGGACTTTGCTATCAATGTTTCTATCGCATGCGACCTGTTCCTGATCTCGCGCCCGTCTACCATGCTGTCTACTCGCCTAAGCATGTCCTTCTTCACGGTTATGGTTACTCTCTCTATCATGTGCCATTCTCTCGCTTTTCAAGCTCATAAAATTCCATGAAAAACTTATTTCGATTTTTGCACCATCTTGCTTTTTAATCGAAGTATGAAGAAGTATGAAGACTAAGATATTAAAGCATCGCTCTCATAGTTCTAGTTGATCTGACATGATAATAAGAAGCAGGTCTCCGCTGAGGATATCCTTCGCTGGCGGCGGCACCGACATACCTCCTTACTGCTACGAGCGCGGCGGGGCCGTTATTTCGGCGGCTATCAACAAATATTCTTATGCCACTCTGGAAACGCGTCAGGACAAGGAGATCCATATAGAGTCCGTGGATTTCCTCAAGAGCCTGCACTTCCGTAACATGGCAGAAATGACGTACGACAATGAGCTGGACGTATTGAAGGCTGTGATAAAACATCTGAACACGTCTGGCAGGGGTGCGAACATATGGATGAGAAGCGACGTTCCGCCTCGTGCTGGGCTTGGAGCGTCAGCTGCCGCCTTTGCAGCCATGATAGGCCTGTTTAACCATATGCGTGCCGAAAGAAGCTTGACCAATTACGATATAGCTGAGCTTGCCTACAGGCTTGAACGTGAAGAGCTGAATATAGGAGGAGGTTACCAGGACCAGTACGCTACGGTTTTCGGCGGCATCAATTTTATTGAGTTCGGACCTGGTGGAGCAAGAGTAAATCCACTGAAAATGAAAAAGGACCATGTATTGGAACTGGAAAAACACCTGGTCCTTGTTTATACAAGAGACAGGTCGGTTAGTGGCGACATAATTGAGACCGAGAAGAAGGGATGGAAAGACAACAAAATCTTGTCTGATGCCCTTGACAAGACAAAGGAGCTTACCGTGGAGATAAGATACGCGCTCATGCGCGGGGATTTCTTGAGGTTTGGCGAGCTTCTGAACGAAGCATGGGAGGCCAAGAAAAAACACTCTGCTCTCGTGGCGGACAAATACATAAACGATATCTACGATATCGCGATGAAAAACGGGGCTCTGGGAGGCAAAATATCCGGGGCTGGTGCGGGCGGCTTCATGTTCTTCTACTGTGAGCCAAACAAGGAGCACCGTGTCATATCAGCACTGCAGTCCGCGGGAATAGTGCCTGTCTCTTTCACGTTCGATTTCGATGGTCTCCAAACATGGGAACCGAACAATATTGTCAGAGGTGCTTTTTGATGAACTACCTCGAGGAAAAGATCCAGCTCCACAGGGAAATGATCGACTCTCTTGATCTTGGATCAATAGAGAAGGTTTCGGGAGCCGTAATAAATTGCTACAGGAACGGCGGAAAGCTGATAATCTTCGGCAACGGTGGCTCTGCGGCTGATGCCATGCATTTCGCTGCCGAGTTCGAAGGGCAGCTATCTTCAATCGACAAGGGCAGGAAGGCATTGAGTGCCCTGACGCCATTCAACATATCTGCCCTGACTGCAATCAGCAATGATTTTGACTACGGAACCAGCTTTGCGCGGTTCGTGGAAGCAAATGCAAAAAAAGGCGACGTCGTCATAGGAATCAGCACGAGTGGCAACTCAAAGAATGTGGTGAATGCACTGCATGAGGCTAAAAAACTTGGCGCCGTCACTGTAGGGTTCACTGGAAATAATGGTGGTCAGGTGAAAGATGTTGTCGACATATTGCTCAATGTTCCGGTATCGAATGTTTCAGTAATACAGGAAGGCCATCTGGTTTCATATCATCGCGTATGTGCGCTTGTTATCAAGGAGCTTTTCGGATACGATGCTTTGAAGTGATTTTCATGAAACGCGCTGTTTTTCTCGATAGGGACGGGACTATAACAAAGAGCGACGGCTACTTCTCGAGCTATGAGAAGATCGAGCTGCTTGGCAATCTGTCCGGGGCTATAAAGCTCCTGAACCGGGACTTCCTTGTCATAATTATCACCAACCAGCCTGTTGTCGCCCGTGGCATGTGCACAGAAGAGGATGTGAGAAAAACGCATGGCAAAATAATCAAGGATCTTGAAAAACAGGGCGCACGGATAGATGGGGTTTATTTCTGTCCTCATCATCCGGAGCATCACGATGATGTTCCGGAGCATGCAAGAAAGTACAGAGTGCAATGTAAATGCAGGAAGCCGGAAACGGAATTGATTGAACAGGCGGTGGAGGACTTCGGCATAGATGTCCGGAACAGCTTCTTCATAGGAGACAGCACTCGCGACATAAAGACTGCAAAGAATGCCGGATGTACATCCATACTGGTCAGGACAGGGCTCGCTGGAAATGACAAAAAATACGACGTAGAGCCTGATTACACATGCAATGATATATTGGAAGCGTCCAAGTTGGTCAATGAATTAATCAACGTAAGGGCCGTATTGCTCGCCGGAGGAAAGGGGGAAAGGCTTCGCCCGCTGACATTGAATACGCCAAAGCCTCTGCTTGAGATAGCGGGCAAGTCAATACTAGAACACCAGATGGATGCCCTGAAGAGATCAGGAATAAACAAGATTGTCTTATGCGCCAGTTATCTTTCGGACAAGATAAAGGACCGCTTTGGCGACGGCTCCAGATTCAGCGTCAGCATTGAATATCCAGAAGAGCCGGAGATGCTTGGCAGCGGCGGGGCTGTGAAGAATGCAAAAGCCTTCCTTGATGATGCCAGTTATCTTATAATCATAAACGGGGACTCGATGGTGGACGGCAAGTTTGATTTCAGGGAACTTGTGAAATTCCACGTAAATGCCAGCGCCTTTGCGACGCTGCTTGTAAGGGAAACGGACCACCCACTGGACAGCGATGTCTTGAGAATTGACGAAAACGGTAGAATACTGGAATTTATCGGGCGCGGCCAGGAAGAATGCAAAATTGCGAATTCCGGGATGACAGTATGCTCGCCCAAACTGCTGGATTGCATACCGGACGGCAACTGCAATATCGAGAAGGATGTCTTATTTAAGTTGATAGAAAAAAAAGATTTGTACGGATTCAAGATGCCGAACTCTTGGTTCAAGAGGGATATAGGAACTCTGGAGCGCCTTGAATCTGTAAGAAAATATTTTGATTAGAAGCGGATGCAATATGAATAAGCAAGGCACAAGTCTTTCGGTTTTAGTTACCGGCGGAGCGGGCTTTATAGGGAGCAATCTGGCCGAAAGGCTTGTGAAAGACGGTCATTCGGTGCGCATCCTGGATAATTTCTCGCTCGGCAGGATGGACAACCTGAAATCTGCGAAAGTAGAAGTGGTGAAAGGCGACCTACGCGACTTTGAAACTGTAAAAAAGGCGACAAAAGATATTGATGTCATATTCAACCAGGCCGCTGCTTCAGCTTCCCCGATGTTTCGCGACGACCTGAGAAGTGCGGTTGCTGCGAATGTTGACGGGTTCGTCAATCTTCTCAATGCATGCAGGATAAACGACGTGAGGAAGCTGATTTATGCATCTACATCCTCCGTTTACGGAAACAACAAGCCTCCTTTGCGCGAAGACATGAATCTGGTGCCTGTTAATTTCTATGCGTCTACAAAGCTGCTTAATGAGCATCTTGCGCTGCTCTTTAGCGTTCAATACGGCCTGGAGACGGTGGGCTTCAGGTACATGAGCATTTACGGGCCTCATGAGAAATCAAAAGGCATATACGCCAACCTTGTTTCGCAGTTTTTATGGTCGATGCAGAAAGGCGAGCAGCCTGTCATATACGGCGACGGCACCCAAAAGCGCGAATTCACCTATGTTGCCGATGTGGTGGAAGCCAATGTGCTTGCGATGAATCTGAAAAGGAAGGTGGGCGGCGAGATATTCAATGTCGGAACGGGAAAATCCGTATCGCTGAACGACGTAGTAGTGATTCTCAACAAGCTCCTTGGGGCATCGATAAAGCCGAAATATGTCAAGAACAATGTGAAGAATTATATTCTCACCCAGATGTCTGACATATCAAAAATCAGGAAGATGCTTGGCTACGAGCCGAAATATGACCTGGAAAAGGGGCTGAAGGAAATCATAGCCTCGTCTTAAATTCTTTCAAATTCTTGAACTTATGATGCAACAGGAGGAGTTGGTGCGCATAGCCAGGTCCTATATAGGCAAGATCAGATACGCTAACTGTGAAGGCGGACCCCATCCTCAGGACCCCTTGAAAGGTATGACGTGCTATAATTTTCTTAGATTAGTGGCGCGGGAATCGGGCATTCATGTTCCCGATAGCACAGGTCTCCAATATGTCGGTTGCTGGGAAATGTGGGAAATATTGCGCGAGGCTGAGCCAATGAATGGAGTTGCCGTATTTTTTAATGGAAGGCGCGATGGAAAACCCGCCCATGTGGGAATTTACACGGGCGATGAGACGGTTATACACCTGTCCAAAGAAAGGGGAACCGTGACCGAGGATTCTCTCGTTGATTTAGAGAGAGTGGGTGCAATAATGGGATATAGGCTAATAGATGATTAGAATGGACGAGAAAGATTATGGGGACATGCTTGACTGGCTTTACAGCCTCAAGACAATTGGCATCATGCCCGGCCTTGACAAGATAAAAGAGGCTATGAATAAACTTGACAATCCGCAGGACAAATTGAAGATAATTCATGTCGCTGGAACGAACGGAAAAGGCTCCGTATGCGCCATGCTAGATTCAATACTTCGTCATGCAGGCTGTAATGTCGGTATGTTCACGAGCCCCCATCTTGTTGATTTCACCGAGCGATTCCAGATAAACAGGGAAAAGATAAGTAGAGAAGACGTTTACAGGCTCGTGAAAAAGGTGCGTGAAACTGGCGTGCCGCTTACTTTTTTCGAGCTGACTGCAGCAGTTGCATTCCTTTATTTTCATGAGAAAAAAACCGATTACGTAATGCTTGAGGTTGGCATGGGGGGTCGTCTGGATGCCACGAATATAGCAAAGCCGTTTGTGACTGTAATTACATCCATATCTTTCGATCATATGACCTGGCTGGGCGGCACGCTTGAAAAGATTTCTGCAGAAAAAGCCGGAATAGTAAAGGAAGGAATCCCGCTCTTTACGGCAGTTGACAACAGGATTATAAGGTCCGTTTGTGCCGAAAGGAATGCTCCGCTGTCCATTGTCAATAGAGAAGAAGAGACTGGCATGAACGGATCTTTTCAAAGGATCAATGCAGGGATTGCCGCTTCTGTTGCAAGATACATGAAAATCCGGGAAAATAACATTAAAACAGGCCTTATGGACGTCTATTGGCCAGCGCGGCTGGAGTTCGTGGAGAAAAATGTTCTCCTTGATTGCGCTCATAATCCAGACGGGGTTGAGAAGATTGCAGAATTCGTAAAGTCGCTGGAATATGACAAGTTGATAATAGTTTTTGGGGTCATGAAAGACAAGAACCATAACGAGATGCTTGGGAAATTGCCTGGCTATGATACTTTGATACTCGCAAAACCAAAGATAGACCGCTCGCTTGATCCAAAGGAGCTTAACAGTGGTATAATCATAGAAGACGTAGGAAAGGCTTACGAATACGCAAAAAGCATCTCATCGAAAAACGACCTTATACTCATATGCGGCTCGTGCTATCTGGCCGGAGAATTTCTTGCATGGAAGAACAAAATTCCGATGCATCCGGTGATGTTTGTCCAGTAGCTATCGTCCAGCGACTTCAAGAATAATATTATTTATTTTCTTTGCGAAGACGTCTATGTCATATTTTTCGGCAGATTTTTTGATTTTTTTACGGCTCCATTTTGTCCTTTCTATTTTTACTAAGGCCTTTGGAATCTCATCGCCTCTTGAAAAGAATACGCCATTGCTACTGTCAACAGTCTCCATGAAGCCTCCCTCCTTTATTGCGACAATCGGCTTGCCGCTGGCATGACTTTCTATGGCTATTAGTCCCAGGTCTTCGTCAACATTTGCGGCGATGGTCGCTTTGCATGTTCCGTAAAGCTGGAGCAGTCTCTTGTCCGATACACTGCCAAGAAATGTTATATTCTTGCATCCTGAAGCTATCCGCTTCAGCCTTTTTTCATCCGGTCCGCTTCCTGCTATGACCAATTTCTTGCCGGGTATTTTCCTGAATGCCTTTATTATCATATCTATGCGCTTGAGGGGGTCGAGTCGCGCTGCAGACAGGTAAAAATCCCCATTTTTTACGTGCCTGTATTTATCTGTCTCTATCCCAGTGTAAACAACAACAGTGCGCTTGTGTATGTTCTTTCCGTAATGCTTCATTACGCGCTGTTTGACGTTCTCAGAATTCGCGCAAATCAGGTCAAAATGTTTCATGTAATCCTGGTCCCTTGGGGTCCAGTATTTGACAAATTTTCTGAGCATATGTCTGCCTAGTGCATTGGTATTCTGTATGAAATGCATCCTCAGGTCATAAAGCAGCCTCATCGGCGTATGCAGGTAGAGAATATTGGGGTGTAGTTTTTTTGAAGCGGAGATGCACCAGACTCCTGAAAAAATATACGCATCATATTTCGGAAAATCATAGCTCCCAAATCTTTTTGATATTCTGATGTTTCTGTATAAGCGTGGACCGCGGCTGATATTAAAACTTATTATCTTGATTCCGCTGGTGCCGAAGGTCTTTCCCTTGTCTACGAATCCCGTATATATGTCAGCCTTCAGTCTCCTTGCAAGATTTATGACCAGGCGTTCTCCTCCGCCCTTTTTATCGAAATAATCGTGCAGTATAGCTACTTTCATCCTGTCGCCCCTGTATTCTCTCATATTAATTCACTTTCCTTTTCTGAAAATTGCCCTTGCCAGTTCTCTGATCGGCCTTGGCATGTTCCCCTTGGACTCTATGAATTTTACGTCTTCGTATGTTATGGCCTTCATGGCAGACGCAACCAAAATATAAACTAAGATGCCTGTGGCTACTGCCAAGACAAATTCTGGATATAGCGGCAGGGGTAGGGCAAATTTTATCAAAAACATGGCAGCAATGGAGGCGACTGCGCTCGCTATTATTTTAGCCAACCTGTTGAATGGCAGTGAAACCCCTGCATGGATTGATACAAATCTCATTCCAAGTATGGCACCAGCCACGTAAGCAAGAAGCGATGCGAAAGCAGACCCGGTGATGCCGAGAATTGGAACCAGCATTAGATTTAGCAGTAGGTTAATTCCTGCCATGGAAAACATTATCTTTGTAGTGATTATCGGCTTTCCTATCCCGTCAAGAGTAGTTTGAAACACGACAAATAATGAATAAAATATCATGGACACGGAAAGCACCTGCAGCGCAAGAGATGCTGGGAGGAAGCTTTCACTGAACAGAATACTTATAACGGCTTCTGGGAAAGTCACCAGTATTGCAACGAATGGCATTATCATCACAAGCAGTAGAACAGACATTGCCTTTACGCCTTTTTTCACCTCGCCGAATCGCTTTCTCGAATAAAGTTCTGAAATCAGCGGGAATGCTACGGCTGCGATGGAACCGGAGAAGACAAGGAGCAGCTGGGAAGTTGGAAGGGCCACCTGATATAGCGCGACTTCCTGAAGCGTTCTATAAAATGTTATGACAATTGTGTCCGTATAGCTTATCACTATTGCCGCAATGCTGCTTACGAACACCGGCATGCTGAATTTTAGAAGCTTCTTTGTTAGACCAAAGGACATCTTCGAAACATGCCTTGTTATTCCAAGCCCATAGAAACTCCTGAAAAATATGATGGTCGTCGCACAGGCTGCTATCAGATAGGCGACAGCAACCCCTGCCGCACCCATGTCAATGAATATCACAGAAAAAAGGAAGGTGAGCGCTATTCTTATCGGCTCGACGGATGCGTAAAGCTTGAGTTTCTGGTATCCCTGAAATACAGATTGAAATATTGTGAAGAACATGCTGGGAAAGAAGCTGAGCGTCATAAGCAGGAGGATTGGCTCCGCTGACGGGGATTTGAAGAGTGATAACGAGATCTGATCACGGAAGATGAATATCAACGAAGTAAAGGCGATTATGGTAAGCGATTGGATGATAAAAACCGACAGCACTGAAGATTTTATGCTGTCTTTCTGGTTGTGTATCATGAATTCTGGTATGTATTTCGCTAGAGCCTGGTTGAGGCCGAGATACCTCACAAGTGTAAACAGTCCAATGAATGCGCTGACAGCGTAGAAGAGACCAAAATCCTCTAGTGTAAGTGTCCTTGAAAGAAAGATTCTGAGCAGATAACCAATAAATATTCCAAGCAGGGAGAGTGAAAGGACAAAATAGCTATTTGACACAGCATTCCTTATTTTTTCCATGAGATCGCCGCTTATGCAAGGTTTCTCCAGTAATCCAGGAGGTCTTTCATCGTTTGCTCAAAAGGTATCTCTGGTTTCCATCCTGTTTTCCTGTGGAATTTGGAATAATCTCCGAGAAGTATTTCCACGTCGCTCGGCCGCATTCTTGCAGGATCCTGTCTTATTTCTATTTTTTTGTGCGACATTGAGAGCAGCAGTTGCAGCATTTCGCTGATTTTCCACGCCCGCCCGGAGCAGATGTTGTACGCCTCGCCATAATCGCACTTTTCTACGGCTAGTGCATAAGCCCTGACCATGTCGCGCACGTCGGTGAAGTCCCTGCTGGCATTCAGGTTGCCAACGAATATGACAGGGTTCTTGCCTTTTTCTATCTCAGCGACCTGCTTGGCGAAATTCGATGTTGAAAAAACTTCGCCTCTTCTCGGCCCCTCATGGTTAAAGGCGCGGGTAATGATAGTTTTGAGCCCATAGCTTTTGTGATATTGAAAAGCCAACATGTCCTCAGCAACTTTCGAGACGCCATATGGGCTCAGCGGCCGCAGGGGGTTTGCTTCTTTTATTGGCGTTTCATTTGGCAGAACAAACCCGTATTCCTCGCTGCTGCCAGCTATCTGGATTACTGGATTGCAGTCAGATGCACGCACGGCTTCCAGAAGATTTACGGTGCCGACTATGTTTGTGGATAGGGTTTCCTGTGGCGCATTGAAAGAGCTATGAACAAAAGACTGCGCAGCTAAGTGGAAAATAGCATCTGGCTCAACTGTATCTATTGTCTTTTCTATACTGTAAGAATCCCGTATATCTGTCTCAACAAGTTTTATCTTGTCTTTTATTTGTGTGATGTTATCAAGTCTGCTTCTCCATCTTATAGTTCCATAGACGTCATAGCCTTCTGCAAACAGATATTCAGCTAGGTGTGAACCAACAAAACCTGTTATGCCTGTTATCAGTACCTTCATCAGAAGGTTAAATTTTCAAAGCTTTTAAACAGAACTTAGGGCAATAAATGAAATGTTCCAATAAAATTGGCTTTGTACTACACTATTTACGATGAATAACCAGTAGATGTCTCTAACTTCTGGCATCTAGGGCTTTTTTATATGAATTCACTATCCTTGACACGACGTGCTTGTATTCGTATTGCTTTGAATGTCGTATCGCATTTCTTGACAACCTCGATCTTAGTTTATGGTCGTCAAGGAGCCGTTCTATTGCTTCTTTCATTCCCGTCCAGTTGCCGTAATCCACAAGTAGACCGCCATCCCCTACTGTTTCCGGCACGGCACCGACTTCTGTAGAAACAACGGGAGTACCGCACATAGATGCTTCAGCCATCGCGCATCCGAAAGATTCGTAGAAAGTCGGAAATACGGCAATATCGGTCATATTGTGTATTTTCGCAACAGTTGTTGATGGCTGGTCCACAAAAAATTTAACATTCTTGCTGGCCTGCTTCTTTAGTTCATGATACATTGTACCACCACCGACAAAAAAGAATTCAATATCATCTCTCTCTCTTTCTATTTGTTTGAATATTTTCATAGCTATCCCAGCGCCCTTCCAAGGCAAGAAAGACCCAACGAAGGATATTGCAAGTTTCTGCCTCCTAAGCCTCTTGCGATAAAATGTATTGTTATTAACCGGCGCTGGCACGACATCTATTTTTTTGTTGCCGTATTTTGACATCTGGGACTTCTCATTGTTGTTGAATGTTATTATTCTGCTCGAATTCTTGACTAAATCATTTCCGTAAATTAAATCGTATGCATAGAAAATAATATTTTTTTTTGCAGAATTCGGTGGGTGATAAGCAGGTGTAAAAACGTGTGGAATTTTAAGATCCCTGGCGGCTCTCAGGCCAGCTGTGGCCGGATAAAACCCGTAATGAAAAGAATGGACTATATCGGGAGAATATTTTCTAATCTGACCTGCTGCCTCCTTTGAATATAGAAAGTAATCATGTTTGTATCCGAACCTTTCAGCGTTTATCTTATTTCGGAATTCATGTCTTTTCAAATTGTCCTTCAGCGGAGAAAATACTTTGACATCTATACCACAGTCAATCAGACCCCTGGCAATAAGGTAAACTACGTTTGATATGCCAGATCTCCACTCGTATGGCTTGAAATATGTGGTCACTAATGCAACATTCATAAAATCGCTTCGCTATTTTTGTCGCCAGTAATTCAAAACATCTGAGAGTGTAGTTTCAAAAGGTATCTCTGGTTTCCATCCTGTTTTCCTGTGGAATTTGGAATAATCTCCGAGAAGTATTTCCACGTCGCTCGGCCGCATTCTTGCAGGATCCTGTCTTATTTCTATTTTTTTGTGCGACATTGAGAGCAGCATATCAAGGACTTGAGAAATTTTCCATGTCTTGCCACTGCAAACATTGTAGGCCTCACCGTAATCACACTTTTCGACAGCCAACACATAAGCACGGACTATGTCTCGTACATCTGTGAAGTCTCTGAATGCCTCCAGATTCCCAACGTATATCAATGACTGTGCGCCTTTCTCTATTTCAGCTATTTGCTTAGCAAAGTTTGCTATTACTATTTTTTCTGCGCTTCTGGGGCCTATTATGTTAAATGCTCTCGTTCTTACAATTCTTAGGCCATAACTCTTCTGGTATTGATAGCCCAGCATATCTTGGGTTATTTTAGAAACTGCATATGGGCTCAGCGGCCGCAGGGGGTTTGTTTCTTTTATTGGTGTCTCGTCTGGCAGGACAAGTCCATACTCTTCGCTGCTGCCAGCTATCTGGATTACTGGATCAATTTTTGAACGTCTTATAGACTCGAGTAAATTCAAAGTACCCAGAACATTTGTATTAATTGTTTCCTGGGGGGCACGCCAGCTAGTTGGCACAAAAGATTGTGCAGCTAGGTGAAAAATAATATCTGGAGATGCCTCCTCCATAGTCTGGGAAACTGAGCTGGTGTCAGTCAAGTCGCATTCAAGAAGTCTGATTCTAGATTTTATGTGTTCTATAAATTCGGTCTGCCTGCTTCGTCCCCTAACAGTGCCGATAACCTCATGACCATTGTGCAAAAGATACTCGGCCATATGACTTCCGGTAAATCCTGTTATACCTGTCACCAAAACTCTCATAAGCCACTATCTCGAAGCAAAGCATTTAAAATAAGTCTAGTGCACAAATAGAAACAACAGTCCAGTATGGTTTATCCCGTACATCATTTGTTCAAAATTGTATAGAATGTAAAATCATTTAATTAATTCCACGTCCAAGCCTTCCGGGCAAATGATAAATCTCAGAAAAGATTTATCTATCCACGACTTGAACAAATTAGAAATAGGACACAGCATCATTCTCCCAAATCCGAAAGAGTATCTTACATTTACTTTCCTAAATCCGTATCCAAAGTCTTGAACCTTATGCTCGCCTGAATTATTTTTAAGGTGAAAAAAAGACATGTAGTTGAAAGCTCTCTTATGGTCAGGATTTGCCCATGCGTGATAACTTAAATAGTAAGGTGTAGTCAAATGAATCCTTCCGCCAATTTTAAGGATTCTATGGCATTCACGCAATGTGGCAATTGTGTCAGGCAGATGCTCTATAACTTCTATCATTTCTATTTCATCTATAGAATTTGACCTGAATGGGTAAGGAAATTTTGTCATGTCAAAAACTTTATCTGTTGCAGAAGTCCTTACAAAGTCGCAATTAACCCAGCCCTCTTTCCTAATATTTCCACAACCCAAATTAAGTTTCATTTCTTTTTCCCCTGCAATATGCATTCACTAAGAGCAAATCTAAACGGGTTCCCACCAGTGTTTAGAACTCTGTGTAATTGGGACTTCGCACCCGGCACATATGGATTCTAGTTTTCCATCAACATTTCTCTGCCTGAAATTTTTATATTTTTCAGAATTCCATATATCCATAAAGTTCTGTTCGTTGAGATTCCCAAAACTTGTAAATTCGTTATAGTCATGGCAGCATAATGATACAACACCATCCCAGTTTATGAACGGATGCAGTATCAAGCGGCATGGAAATGCCGCGTATCTGGTCTGGCCAATATTTATGATATCTTGCCCTATGTTGCCTACCCAGTCATGTGGCTTTACGACAACAACTTGGTCTGCTTTGTTGTTCCATAAATTCCTGAAGGGAATTTCATCATTCAAGCTTTCTTTGGTGAGCACACACGATAAAACCACGAACGGTTTTTTAGCGCCTCGCTGATTTCTTACTTCAATGAACTTTTCTATGTTGCTTTTTGTTTTGTCAAAATCTATTTTCATCGTTTTTTCATAAATATCTTTTGTCCCGCCATTAAAGCTGAAATTGATAGTATCAAGTCCGGAGTCAAGAATCTTGTTCGACATATCTTCGTCAAGGTAGGTCCCGTTCGAGAAAATTATCGTCCTCCAATTGCTATTTTTACTCTTGCAGTATTTTATTTTTTCAGGCAGACTCTTGTCAAGCAGCGGTTCGCCAAAACCAGAGAGACAGATTTCTCTAAGAGTTTTTATTCCTGTCAACTCGCCAATTATCTTTTTGAAAAGTTCCATATCCATTATTTTCTGTTTTCGTGTGTGAGAATGCCGTGGACAGAACACGCAATCTGCATTGCATATATTTGTTGCTTCTATATCGACTCTTGTTGGTGTCTGTATTTTCTGGTAAACCTTGCTTATATGATTCATGTAAGTTTTTCTGTAAAATTTTGTACGAAGAAGCCTATTAAACGGCCTGCGTGACACTAAAACATATACAAATATTCCTAATTTGAAATCCTTCTTTGAGATGGACTTAATTCTGTAAAATACTGATTTTAATGACACATTATCAACTCGATTATTACACATATTATGTCTAACTTTATAAACACTCAGTCATGGTCTCTATTGTGACTATTTTCCAAGGACAGAATTATAAATTTTCTTGTATTTAAGACCCTGATTTTCCCAGTTTATCCTTTTTGCAGTTTCAAGGCCATTTGTGGAGATTTTTTCCATGAGTTTTTTATTTTTCATCAAAGAAATTTTGGCCGCCACAGTTTTGGCGTCTACTTTGTTTATGAGAAACCCATTCACAGTATCGTCTATAAGTTCGCCTGCCCCAGCATTATTGGAGACTGCAACAGGCAATTTATGCGCCATAGCTTCTGTAACAACCATGCCAAAAGGGTCATAGTGAGCTGGTAAAATCAGCATATCGGAAGCGTAAAGATATTCATCTATATTTGAGACAGTCTTTTCAAATATGGCTCTGTTGGATACGCCAATGACATGGGATTTTTTGACAAATTTGTTGAATGTATTATCCCTTTCGTTTCCTATAATTATTAGATATGTGTCATCGAAACGTGATATAGCATCCATAAGTTCTTTTAGACCCTTTCTCACAAAATCCTGGCCTATAAAAAGAATTACGTATTTGCCTTCAGCTATATTGTATTTTTCCCTTATTCTGATACGCGAAGACTTGGACGTGATTTTGTTATAAAATATATCGCTTGACCCTGGGTAAATGACATGTATCAACTTTTTATCAACACAATAATATTTGATCATATCAGACTTTATTTGATTCGATATGGTTATTATAACTGCGGATTTTTTAATAACATGATTTTCTACTGAAACTGCCACATACGACTTTATTTTTTGCAAAAAACTTTTGTATTTCATTCCAATGAAATACCTTTTCCAAAGCCCTAATGAATTATAGATGTAAGGTGCACGCAAAAATTTTGGAAAAAGAGTATAGTAAAAGCCTGACATGTCATGGATGACAACAAGGTCGGGTTTTTTAAAAAGTAAATAAAACGCGACCACCAAGGACTTCAGTCCCATCCCGTTGCCGTACACAATTTTACTATTTGTATATTTAGCATTTCTTCTTGCGTATATCGGAGCTCCCCCTATTACGGATTTTGAACCTGCTACGATATTGTACACTTTCATTTTACAGCCTCAATGTCAAGTTGCTTGAAACGGATTCTTCGGAATGGAACTTTCATCAGTCTGTGAATGACAGCTGTAAAATACGTTACAAACCTGAGTATAGTAAATAAGGAGTATAAGATTCGTTTCAATGGGTTTGATTTTATCTGCATGAAATGAATTATAAATGAAATAAAAAACATAAATGGTAACAAGTACACAAGTCTTGAGTGGACCAATAAAGAGGCGAAAAACAAAGGCACGGACAAAACAAAAATCATGTAATAAATGCTGCCGAAAAATGTTTTTATATTCCAGAAATATTTTGGATGTTTCATCCATAGCAGCGGCTCATAGCGTCCCATCCCATAAAGCTCCTTTAACTCTTTCTTTATAGTCTGGTTTTTAATGTGAGGGCAGGTATTTGTGAAATCCTGCAAACCTATCCAGCCTTTTTCTGTGATAGACATGGAAAGATCGCCGTCCTCATGACATTCAAAATTTTCATCAAAAAAGTCAAAACAGCCCTTCCTAAAAATAGCGCATCCAGTAGGACAGAACCCCGTGTCAACTACTTTGCCAAGTTTTTTTCCGAGGTAAGAATTCGTGTAGTCCTCCAGAAATTTATTATTTGTGTAAATGAAGTAGCTTGAAACCATTCCAACCCTTTTGTTTTTGAAGTGTTTCAGAAGCCTATTGAAGAATTCCGGATAGATTTCCACATCTGCATCCACGGTGGCGATAAAATCATGCTTTATTTTATTTTTAATAACGTATCTGTAAGCCTCGTTTCTTGTGTTTGGTCGTGTGCTGTTTTTCTTTGTTATAACTATCTTCTTGAACCCGATTTTTTTGGTCCTTAAATATTCAAAAGTTCCATCGGTGGATTCGCCGTCCGCAAATATCCAAATTAGTCTTCCTTTAGGATAATTTATCTTGTTTATAGAGTCGAAAAACCTGTCTAAGTATTGCATGACATTTTTGGTTGGCGTAATAACACAAACAAGTGGTAACATACTAAATATCAGAGCTCAGGCTATTAAAAATTTAACCCTAGCCATTTAAGCCTCATTCAGAACAACAACACCGCTCTTCTCAACCTTTATATCAAAAAGTCGTTTGGGGTCGTATCCATGATCAGCAAGCCTCTTTAGCCCGGGATAATTTATTTTATTGACAAGTACGCCTATGTCCAAAACTGTGGCTTGAAAGTGGTTCGCAGCACTTATCATTGCAAAACATGTCCCGCCTGTTGATATGACGTCGTCAATTATAAGAACCCTCGACCCTTTCTTCATCTCGCTGAAATTCAAAACATCCATCTTGTAGCCGCACTGGTACCATGACTCGTATTCATTGGGCACATACTTTTTCCTCTTTGTGCCTATTATTATCGGTCTGTCAATAAGCAGTGCTATGGTAGTTGCAATGGATATACCCATGGCCTCTGCTGTAAGAATGAGGTCTGCGTCACCGTAGTTCATTTTTTCCAGTAACACCTTGCTGCAATCCATGAGCATCTTAGGAGAAAGTGGCGGATGCTGCTCGGTGACAGACCATAAATAGTAATTATAGTTTCCCTTGCTTATTACAGGAGCATTCTCAAGCTCTCGGCGCAAAGTATCCAGACCGCTAAGTTCGCTCATTTGTGAACTGCCGCCCACGACTCGTTGAAATCCTTTATCGTTGCATCTGTTTGGGGATTTTCAGCCATCTTCTTCAAAAATTTGAATGGTATCGTTATTACATCAGCTCCGGCTAGTATAGATTCTCTAATGTCATTCAACGACCTTATACTTCCCACTATTATTTTTGATTTTATGTTATTTTTTCTGAATATCTCAGATGTTTCCCTTATAATTTCGCCTGGATTCGCTCCAAGGTCCCCTATACGTCCGTAGAAAAGGCTCACGTACGTGGCTCCGTTGAGGGCAGCAAGAAGTGCCTGACTCATGTTCATGCATGCCGTTATGTTGTATTTAATTTTATATACGTCGCTTTCCTTCATGGCCTTAAGACATTCGATTCCTATGGGAAATTTTATAACAATATTTTTATGCCAAGATGAGTACTCCATCGCCTCTTTGAGCATGCCATCCTTATCCGTTGACAAAACTTCAACGCTTAACGGGCCGTCCAATATCTCCAGTATCCTTAGCGCGTGTTCCTTTGGAGAAACATTGCCTTCCTGAGATAATATTTTAGGGTTTGTAGTGACGCCGGAAACAAATCCGTAACTGGCTGCCTCTCTTATTTCCTCTATATTTGCTGTATCCACGAAAATTTCCACCATACGAATCACATCCCATTTTCTACACGCGCCTTTTCCATGCTCATTATAAGCTCAACTGCGTGATCAAGATCTTTAACTATATAGTCAGGTTCACATCCTCGTTCATGAAGTATATTTAGCAAATCGAGCCGTGGATTGGCAGTCAGTATTGTACTGCAGCCTGCGTTCTTTCCCGCGTCCACATCGGCAATTGTATCGCCAACTATGTACGATCTTGTAAGGTCTATTCCAAGCTCATGCGCTGCTTTTAGAAGCATTCCTGGCTTCGGTTTTCTGCAGGCACAGTTATCCTCATTACTATGAAAGCAGTAGTAAACTCCGTCCAGTTTCGCCCCGCATGCCGCGAGGTCTGATACCATCTTATTGTTTATCTTTTCATGCATATTTTGTGCCAGTCTTCCCTTAGATATATCAGGCTGATTACAAACAACAACCGCAAGGAAGCCCATGCCATTTATTTTTTTAATAGTTTCTGGAACTTTTGCGATAAAAACAAAATCCTCTGGGATGTGCGGTGTACATAGTCCAATGTCTTCGTCATAATGAATCTTGTTTATTACGCCGTCGCGGTCGAGAAAAATTGCCGCATTTATTTTGTCACTCATTCATTATCTTCTCCCTAAGCCTATCACATATCAGATGATGAACTAGCGTATGCAATGGCTCGACATGAGGTGTGGAATCTTTTGGTATTGTTATGCAAACGTTCGCGAGGTTTTTGAGGGCGCCGCCGTCAAAACCACTCAAGCCTATTGTCTTGGCACCGTTTTGGTTGGCATAATCTATAGCCTTCAGAAGATTCTGGGACCAAGCGCCTGCTTTGTCTTTTCCGGAGCCGCCGTGAACACTTATGGCTATTACAACATCTCCATTGTTCATGTGATTCATGAGTTGCTCCACGTAAACATTTTCCCATCCATCGTCATTTACATGGGCTGTGAAAAGGGCGCTGTTTTCATTCAGCGATATTACTTTGAATCTTGACTTTCCACTGATTATTGTGCACTTTGCAAGATCGCACGTAAAGTGAGAGGCATTAGAAGCGCTGCCACCATTGCCAAATATGTAAACACTCTTGCCGTTTTTCCATGCCTCGAAGAGCGCTTCTATCACGCTGTCAATGTTTTTTCCTTCTTCCATAATAAGACGATCAATGGTCTCCTTCGTCTCGCCAAGAAAATCATTTATGTATTCGTCATTACTTCGGTAATTTTTATTCATAAAGTCATCTCATGGTATTTATTATGGTTTTAACGCCTTCCCTGTCTATCCTAACATCAATCTCCGTGAGCCCTTTCTTTTCCATCTCCTCTCTTATTTTGTCGTGATTTCTGTCTGCGTACAGCAAAAGAAAGCCGCCGCCGCCAGCCCCGAGTAATTTTCCACCCAATGCTCCACTGGACAATCCAAGTTTATACAACATGTCTATCTTTTCGTTGGTGACTCCGCCGACAAGTTTTTTCTTATGCTCCCAGTGTTCTTTCATCAGTTCAGCAAAAGTTGTCAAATCGCAGGAATTGAGTGCGTCCCTTGACCTGATTCCAAGATCCTTTATGTACATAAGATGTTCGATAGTTTTTGGCGAGCCTTTTCTCTGCTCGGAAAGTATACTGGAAGAATCTCGTCTTATTCCAGTATAGAAAACCAAAATATTATTTTCAAGTTCCTTCATTGTACTCTCTGGTATTCTAAGTTCAGCAACTTCAACAGTACCGTCCTTCTGAAAAATGAGGTTCTGGATACTGCCATAAGCTGCTATATACTGGTCCTGTTTGCCGACAGGGGCCCCCATTACATCCATTTCAAGATAACAAGCGAGTTCAGCAACTTCCTTTTTGCTCATCTCTACATTATTGAAAACTGACAATGCCTTTATGAGATTCACCATAACAGAACCCGACGATCCAAGTCCTGTACCCGAAGGTACCTCAGAACTTGTAAATATGTTGCAACCGCGCTGTATGTCAAAATGCTTCATAACAACCTTTGGTATATCAAGTGTCAGCTTGTCAATATGTGCCCTGTTTTGTGTTTCTATGATTTTGAAATCTGATGATATGGCCTGGACACGGTCGTCATCTCTTGGACTAATAACACTATAAAAATATTTGTCAATAGCCATCGACAAAACAAAACCGACATGATCCGAATAGAAGGAAGGCAGATCGGTGCCGCCGCCGCCAAGAGTAATCCTCATCGGGCTTCTCGTTATTATCATGCAATCATCCCCTCAAAATCCTTGAGACCTTCAAAAGAACCTATCTCATAAAATCTTTGGTCGATCTCATATGCCGCCAACTCGTTCTTCTGTATTAGCATCTTAAACACCTCACCTAGGTGGAACTTTGTTTTATCCGGCATTTGTTCTATCACAGATCTGTCAAGTACGGAAAGTCCATAATCAATATAAGTAGCCCCCCTGGCGCCCTTGTCGTAAACCGTAACTAGACCGTTCTTTACGTTAACATTGCTCTTATCATACTTGTCGAAGTTTTTCCACACCACCATAAGTCCTTTTTTCTTTCTTATTAAAAATTCCTCCATTACTTTTCTGAAATCTATCGGAAGATAAGAATCCCCGTACATAATAAAAAAACGGTCCGCAAGGAGTTTTTCCGTGGACTTTATTACACCACCCATGTCATATTTTGCATTTTTAGGGTCTCCGTAAGATATTTTTATGCCGAATTTCGAGCCGTTCCCGAAATACCTCTTGATCTGGTCTGCCATGTGTCCTACGCACAAAACAATGTCAAAAATGCCGTTCTTTTTCAGAAGTTCTATTTGATATAGAAGGAACGGTTTTCCCCTTATGGATACCATTGATTTGGGTATTTTTTTTGTGATTGGATAAAGCCTGGTCCCGAGCCCGCCACAGAGTATCACAACTTGTGGCATTCTATCAGATTTTTCGATGATTGCATTCCTTATAAAACCCGACATGTCGCGGGAAGGTAATCGCTCCAGAATGCGATCAACGTCGCTGTTAGTAGAAAATGTTCTTATCTTTGCCACGCCTATCTCCGATTAATAATCAATTAATAAATCTTAAAAGGCAAATCCTTATATATGAGTATTGGTGCAAAAACTAAACTCTCGCCAGCATTCTTCTGGCAGATATTCTGACAGCCTCTTCTGAGCCGTGCTTGGCTGACCACCCGAGTTTTCTGAGTTTTGTGGTGTCAAGAAGGAATTTAGTTATGTCACCGGGCCAGCCGCCGGAATTGCCGGTATAGCTTACTTTTACATTATTTAGGCCAATTTCCTCAATGACTATAGAAGCAATTTTATTGACATCTATTGAGTCGCTGGTGCTAAGATTGAATATGTTTACGTTGTCATACGAGTTTTCAAGCGCAAAAAACATGCCTGCAATACAATCGTCCACGAGCATGTAAGATTTGCTCTGCTTCCCGTCGCCAAGTATTTCTAATTCATTCGGATTCTGCCTTAGCTTGTGTATGAAATCCGATACTACTGTCCTGCCTTTTTTTCTGCTCTTGTCACCAACTATATTTGCAAAGCGAAATATCCAGCCTTGCATATCGAACATATGGCAATAAGCAGAAATCAGTCCTTCGCAAGCGAGCTTGCTGGCACCATACAAGGATGTGGGTTTGAGCGGTCCGTAGTCCTCTGGTGTCGGCATTTTCTCTGCCTTGCCATATACGACAGAAGACGACGAGAAAACAATTTTCTTCACGCCATTCTTGGTCATGGCATCGAGCACCCTGTGGGTGGCTATTGTATTTTGCTGCAGATCCTTGTCCGTTCTTTCCCCGGTGATGAACTTGATGTCCGGATTCGCTGCCAAGTGAAATACGATGTCCTTGCCCTTCGTGGCGTTTTCCAGCGTTTCTGCGTCCAGCACATCGCCCTCGATAAGGTTGAATCCGTCGTTATCCGCGAACTCTTCGACGTGCTCGGTCTTGCCGCTGCTAAAATTATCCAAAATCGTAACCTCATGATTTTTGATTAGCTCTTTCACGACTTCAGACCCGATACATCCTGCCCCGCCTGTGACTAATGCTTTCATAATTAACACCCATTTATACCATTTTTCGCCAGTAGTCGAGCGTATCTTTAAGCGACTGCTCTATGCTTATTTCTGGCTCCCAGCCCAAGTTTCTCAGTTTTGTGTTATCTCCGATAAAGATTGGGTCGTCTGCAGGCCTGAATTTTGCAGGATCAACTTCAACAGCTATGTCTTTGTTGGCAAAAGATATCATAATGTCCAGGACGTCCTTTATTTTATGTCCATTGCTGGAGCACACATTGTAAGCTTCTCCGTATGTCCCCTTTTCTGCGAGGGTCCACAGGGCATTTGATGTGTCCCTGACATCCGTGAAATCCAGTACAGGTTCCAGGTTGCCGACCGAAATTTTTTGTCGCGCGCCTTTTTCCGCCTCCGCGATCATCTGGGCAAAATCTGCTATCACATTCCCCCTTTTCCGTGGCCCAACTGTATTGAATATTCTTGCGCGCACAATTTTCATGCCGTAAGCCCTCCAGTACAGGTAGCAGAACATGTCTGCCGAGATCTTGCTTACCGCGTATGGAGAAGAAGGTTTGAATTCCTTGTTCTCCTTTATCGGCAACTCGCTTTCGTTTGTCATTCCGTATCCTGCGGATGAACTTGCAAATATTATAATCGGGTTTCTTCCTCCTTTTCTCGCCGCATCAAAAAGGCGTACTGTACCAAGCACATTTACTTCGAAGGTTCCCTCCATGTCGGACCACGAAGGAAGGACATAACTTTGGGCAGCCATATGAAATATTACATCTGCCTGGGACTTTTCCACGGCGGCTTCGAGATCGGCTTTTTTGGTCATGTCCATCTTCAGGATATTGATTTTGCCTTTGATGTGGGAAATGTTCTCATCGGACTTAAGGATTGTGGCATAGACATTGAAGCCCTTTTCAAGCATGAGTTCTGCGAGATGCGAGCCTATAAACCCGTCGCATCCAGTTATTAGGACCGAACGTCCCCTGCCATCGGTTTGTTCTTTCATTTTTAAAAGTAACATGATAAATTATTAAAGCGTGGTTCTTTGATGCTCTCGATAATAGTTCCTGCATATAACGAGCAATATCTTGTGGAAAGAAATATCCTCCTCATAAAAATGGAATTTGACAAAATAATGAAAAAAACAGGGGAAAAGTACGAAATAATAATTGTCGAGGAGAGCAGAGACAAAACACCAGAGATATGTGGGGAACTTGCAGAAAAATACAAGGCAATAAGACACATTCATAGCGACACGCGCCTTGGCAAGGGGGGCGCAATAGAAAAGGGAATAAGAGCCTCGAAAGGCGATAGAATAATCTTCATGGATGTGGATCTTTCCACGCCACTCAATATAACAGAAAATTTTGTTAATAAAATGAAAGAATTTGACATAGTAATAACATCGAGGTACAACCCCATATCAAAGGTAAAGCGTTCAATGACACGCTCGCTTGCAGGTCAGGGGTTTTCGGTGATAACACGGGTTGTTTTCAGGACGAGAATAAGGGATACAAAATGTGGCTATAAGGGTTTCAGGAAATCCGCTGCCTTAAGGGTGATGAAACTTGTTAGGGAAAAGGGCTGGTTTTGGGACACAGAATTCTTGCTCTATGCCGAGAAAATGGGCTATTCAATCTATGAGATGCCTGTTTACTGGTACGAGAGAAAGGAAGGCAACGTGCCCGTAATGGACAACATATTCGAAATGCTCGATAATCTTGCCCGTCTCTACTGGAGAATGAACATTAAGAAAACATTTCGAAAGTTGTCCTAGACACTAAAACAATTAAAGCGTTCCTGTATTCTATATACTTTCGGCTAAAAACGGTGAAATGAACTGGACAGGGTGTAAACATGAAAGTTTTGCTGATATTTCCTCCACAGACACTTACCGAAAGGTATGCGCATGATGTGGAAGGTATAGGAGGATTCCTGCCGCCGCTTGGCCTGTGCTACATGGCAGCTGTTCTGGAGCGTGAAGGGCATGAAGTCCGAATAATGGACTGCCCAGTTAACAACTACGGCACTGGTGACATAACGACGGAAATAATGAATTTCCGGCCGAAGCTGGTGGGCATAGCCGCAATTACCTCTCTTGCCGACGTGACTATACATTTGTGCGACCTTATCAAGAATCAATTTCCCGATGTATCTGTATTGCTGGGCGGGCCTCATGCGACGATCATGGCGCAGGAACTGGCAAAAACGACCAGGGCTGACATAATAGTGCAGGAAGAGGCCGACAACATAATAATTGATGTCGTGAACGACCTCGAGAAATACAGGCAGTTCAGGGTGGTGAATGCCGGAAAAGTAAAAAACCTCGATTCTCTCCCGTTCCCCGCCAGGCATCTGCTTGACATGTCAAAATACAGCTCGTTGCCAAATACCTACAAGAAAGATCCGAAGACGTTCCAGATGGTGACATCAAGAGGGTGCCCTTTTACTTGCACGTTTTGCTTCGATGCAAAAGGCCTTTTCCGCCAGAGAAGCGTCGAGAACGTGATGGCTGAAATAAGGCAGCTGAAGGATGTTTACAAGATAAAGGAAATTGCATTCTGGGATGACATACTCACAATCAACAAGAAATGGACTCATGATTTCTGCAAGGAAATGGAAAAAGAAGGCATAATATGGTCATGCTATACGCGGCTTGACCTGATCGATGAGCCTATGCTTCGCGCTATGAAGAAGGCCGGCTGCTGGAACATATTTTTCGGCATCGAATCCGGCGCCCAGGAACTTCTTGACAACATAACAAAGAAAATGACTGTAGATCAGATGAAAGCCGCAGTAAAGCTGGTGAAGAAGGCCGGCATAGAGATTCGCGGCTCCTTCATGGTTGGTCTGCCAGGAGAAACGCCGGAACTTGCGAGGAAGACAATACAACTTGCCGTAGAAATGGATCCCGATTATGCGCAGTTTTCTATTACGACGCCATATCCGGGCACCCAGCTCTGGGACAGCTATGAACAATGGGGTACGCTTGATAAGAATTTCAAGGATTATCACGGCTGGTCGCCAGTTTTTGTGCCACATGGGTACAAAAATCGCGAGGAACTGATAGCCATACATAAGGAGGCATTCAGGCGCTTCTATATGCGCCCCAAATACATAATGAGAAGGGTGTCGAAAATCCGGTCGTTCTCAGAACTGAAGAAGAATCTGACAGGCCTGAAGATGGTAAAAGGCATGGCGACTAGCCAATGAATTATGGCTGGCCAACTTAATATTCAAGATATTACACAAGTTGGTCACATATAGTAAACCAAGTTATAATATCCGTATTATTTACTTGGTTAACTATAACAAGAGGCCTAGCCAGACAACATACTAAATACTTTACTTGCCCGTAATAATCAGGAGATGGTTTGTATCCCAGAGATTCTAGGTGTTTATCCGAAAACAGGTTACGATATCAAAAATTCCTCGGTGGAGCTTCCGCTCGGACTCCTGTCTACAGTTGCCGCAGTTCATCAGGATTACGACGTCCAGATCATTGACCAGCGCACCGACAAGGATTTTGAGCGTCATCTCGACAACGCACTCGCAACAGGACCGCAGATAGTTCTCGTGCCGTCAATGACAGGCACGCAACTAAAGTATGCACTGGACATCTCACGCGTCGCAAAGGCTGCTAACACACGTGTCGTGTGGGGAGGGGTTCATGCTACGCTGATGCCGCAGCAGACAATCCAACACCAGCTGGTTGACACGCTTGTGATCGGTGAGGGTGAGTTTGTTCTTCGCGACTTGATGCAAGCCGTAAACGGCTTGCAGCCGCTGGAGGCTGTCAAGGGCATTGCATTCAAAGACAGTGGTGGAATTCACCTGACCGAACCGGCATCCCAGCCAGATCCTAACGAAATTCCGGAAATACCCTACGGTCTTCTTGATGTTGAGGGCTATGTAAAGAGCGGTGGCATCGCTTTTGACCCGAAGGAGCGAACACTTCCGTTCATTTCAAGCCGTGGTTGTCCCTATACATGCACGTTCTGCAGCACAGCCGGCATTTCAAAAGGCCGCTGGCGCAGCATGACGGCGGAACTCACTCATGAACGTGTTACGAAGATGGCGCGTCGCTATCATATTGATGTCGTCAAATTCTATGATGAAAATTTTACGTCCAATCCAGGACGGGCCGAAAGGATCGCTGAGCTCATCAACAATGAGTTTGGCTGGTCAATGCAGGCGCGCATGGACAATATGCTGGTTACTGACATGAAGAAACTCGAGTCCGGTGGTCTGAGGGTTGTGGAACCGGGTGTCGAATCTGGCAGCGACAGAATTCTAAAGATGATCAACAAGGCGGAGAACAAGGCTACCATGTTAGCCGCGAATAAAAAATTGGCAGAAACAAACATCAAGGCTTTCTACAACTTTATGATGGGCTTCCCTGGTGAAACCTATGAGGAACTTCTGGAGACAGTTGACCTCGCCCTCCAGATGACGCGTGAGAATCCGAATGCACATATAACCCAGTTCTACATCTTCGTCCCGTATCTTGGCGCGCCGCTGTTTGATTATGCTGTCGAGCAGGGCTTCCATGTGCCCCAGAGCATCGAGGAGTGGATAGCATTTAGTCGGCAGCAGACTTATACGCCCTGGATCCAGGACCGTAAGGAAAAGCTCGAAACTATCATGTATACGTCGAAATTCGTCGATGGCAAGCGGCTCTCGCAGGTCCTGCGTAATACGCCAATACCAAAGTTCATAATTCGTGCGCTTTCAGCAAGATATCGTCGCAACTGGGAACGCCACGAATTCAGAAAAACATTTAGCGTCCGCCTGCTTGACATGGCCGTGCGACGGAACTTTGGCTGGCAGCCAAGCGACTCAGTTACTGAAGAGTCGACGACGTTTGAGATGGCGCAGGGTAAGCAGTAAGTTTGGGCTTGATTCTACTTGCAAAAACTCGGAAAACAAAATCGGCAGAAGACTTATCTTTACTATGGACTTCTATCTCGCTGTTAGTATTGATTCTCTATGGAGCACATTTACTGGAAACAACCCAAGAAGCGCTAGCATTTGTATATCTCAATTAATTTGACTGAATTCTTGCTTATAGTCTTGGAAAGTCCGCAGTTATTGTCCCGTATGTAAGTATCAACATCAAATCTATCGTTAATGTTTCCTTTTACTACGCATTGCGCGGGAGGTGTGCTGTAAATCTGGTCATAATACGGCTCCGCCAGAACCCTGTAGTAATCACTAGCATAAGTTTTGCTGCAATTGCCTTTCAGGTAAGCAATGGTCTCCTTCATGCCTTCATTGAAGCGGAATTCCGAGTCCGGTATGCCAAGCGTGTCTTTCAGTGGATTGAAGTATAGAGCATAGGACGGCGCGGCGAGCCACGCCTGCGCGAACAGAATAGCTGATATGGCAGCAATGAGAACCCACTGCCTCTTGGCATGTACCACCCATCTTGATGCCACTATGCTGAGAAACGGCACGGCGGGAACAACGTGCCTGTAGCTTATGGATGTGCGCTGGAAAGACAGCAATACAAAAAACGTTGCGAGAAATATCAAAATCATGGCATCAGGCTTGAGAGGCTTCCGTATAATAAAATAAATTCCTGCCGCGATCAATGGAATTAATAGAAGGCTTTCCTTTACAATATAAAGCAGGAAATAATTCAGGACTGGCACGCTAAGCATGCCTTCGACAGAATCCCCAACACTAGTGAACACGCGTCTGCTGAACGAGAGTAACATTATAGGTATATCTGCGTTTACCTGCTGGGTTCTCACTTCGGTTCCATAATCTACTGAAATATTGGCTTCTGTGTGGAGTCTGGCGAAGCCGAACGGCCATGCGGCGAGGAAAATGATGGCCGCAAGAATTATTGTCTTCAGGATTTTATTGTTTATGTTGAGGGCGAAATTGGGCCGAATGGAGGCTTTTATGTCCCGTGAATAGACTGCACAGGCCAGGACAGCGATGAGAAAAATAAAAGATGTGAATTTAGTTGCGAAGGCAAGCCCAATCGATGCGCCCAAGAATAAGAAAGTATATTTTTTATTTTCATGCAGCAATTCCCAGAGAAAATATGCTATTGCTACGAAGAAGAAGCTTAGCATAGTCTCCAGCTGTGCATACCTGCTCAGCTGTATACTAAGTATGGAAAAGCCTGTCAATGCAGATGACAAGATGCCAACATTAAACCCGTATAGTTTTCTGGCAAACAAGAAAGTTGCCAGAATAGTAAGCATTCCGAAAATTAGCGGTACAATGCGCAGTCCTGTTTCGGAAGTGCCGGAGATCGCCGCCGCTGCAAAAAGGTATTTCGAAAGGGGCGGTGTATCGAATATGTAGAAATTATCAACGAAGTTTCCTTTTGCGTACGACTCTGCCGCCTCCTTTATCTCCACCTCTCCGTATCCGTATGTTTCCCAGTCCAGCATGTATAGTCTCAGGAACAGAGAGGCTGCCAGTATGGATGCTATTAGTATCAAAAATATAATTTTATTTCTTTTCATTACAACGCCTTATTGTATTTTTTAAAGCAGCTTAAAAAGCAGAATAGCTTAAGACTATTTTGGTGCGACTGCAGAAATCTTACAGGCTAGGCCAACCCTGCGACCATTTACAACGGCAAAAAATGGCTCGTCTTCGCATAAGGAGGATATAGTAATTATTTTTTCCTCCTCGTATACGGAATAGAAGGCCACGTATTTGACACCGTTCTCCCTTATGAATTTCTCACTTAGCTCCGGTCTTTGCAGGAAAGACGGTTCCCCAGCAGGTGCGAGGTAAAGGGAGATGTCCCTTGTTGTCCAGAGCTCTTTGTAAGGGTAGTCTCTTTCTTCCACGCTGCTGACAAGCTGTTGCACAGCGGAAGAGTTAATTGCTATGAGGAAATTTGTACCTATAAGGAAGAATACCGAAAGTCCGATAGATGCGCCCAGAAGCAGCTGTTTGTTTTTTGGCATGAAAATAAAAATGCCTGCTATTAGGAAGAAAAATGCAACTATGCTGAGGTTATAATAAGGTAGCATGTCGTTCAATCCTGTTAGGTAAGCAAGTATAAACGCCGTAGCTGCCCCGAATAAAATGTATGCCCTGTTTTTTTCCCATTTGATGTCAGATATATACTGCGCCACCAGTATGATTGCCGGAGCAATTGCAATGACCATCAGCCGCTGGAAATCCTGGCCGCTGCTGGCAAATCCTATCAGGAAAGTAATTACCAGCCATGAGGACAATATGAGATAGGCCTTATTCCGCTTCAATCTGATCAGAGCTATCAGAAGCAGCGCAGCGAAAAATGGCGTCATCTGCCATAGGAATGAGGAGGCATAGAAAGCTTTTTCATACGCAATGTCCTGATATCCTACCCGCGCGGCCATGAATGTCTTGATGTAGCTCTCAAAGAAATTGAAGTCCTGATTCGAAACTCCTGTTAGGGATTCTGTAATTGGATAGGAGAAATAAACAGCCAGAAACGAGAGCGATACCACAGCCGCGACGGCTAGGAAGGAAGTTTTGAATTTTATCTTTTCATTGAGAATAAACGCTGTCGCGAGGAGAACTGGAATTATGGCAATGGCAGAAAGCTTTGTGAGGAAGCCTAGTATGAAAAAAATAAAGAAAGGTGCCAGATAGACGCTCCTCTTTGTGGCAATATACCTGCAGAAAAAATACATCGACGCGGCTACTGTGAGCATGAGTAAATTGTCACCAAATGCTATTGTGGAAGAATAAAAATGATATCTGATAAGGGCAGCCAGAAGCGCCGCGATAAGTCCGGTTTTTTCAGAATATAGCTGTCTCCCTGTCAAGTAAATAAAAAATATCGAGAGTATGCCAATTATGATAGGTAGCAGTATCATTAATGAGTTGAAGCCGAAGAGAACAGCCCATAAAGAGTAGAGCAATGTTCTCATCGGGGGATGAGTGAAAACGAAGTAAAGCCCATCCTCAACCCGTGCCATCTCCATGGATGTGTCGGAATTCGTGGCATAAAAAGCGGCCCTGCCGATTTCGGCATAGTTCCTCGCTGGTCCCACCGTGTCTATTGCGTCTCCCGTGAAATATGATCCGATAAAAACAGAGCGCACAAGAAGCGCCAGAATCAGTATTATCAGGAGCGTGCGGTAGTTTTCCATCAAATCACCAGCATCCTTCCACAACCACTCATCCGACAATTCTCCATTTTGCAATTTTTGAAAGCAGTTTGAGATGATTCTTGATTTCTCTCGTGTTGCTTATTTTGGATTCGCCGTATATGCGCGTGGTGAGAGTTACAGGCACCTCTGTGATTTTTCTGTTCTTCTTTATCATGTCAAAAAGCATTTCTGCGCATATGTCAAAATTATTGCTTTTCATGCTTATTCCCTTAAGTGCAGACTTTCTGTAGAGCCTGAATATAGAACTTATTGTTGTTATGTTCCTTCCGAGCATGAACCTGTACAGTGTGTTGACGGACTTGCTGAGGAATTTCCTGTGTGCCTGCATTTTTGTCTTTCCGCCTTTGCCGAACTGTGTCCCTATGATGCAATCATAGTCGCCGTCTCTGTATTTTTCGAGAAGTTTTGGTATTTCTCTCGGGTGGAATGTGAAATCTGCGTCAAGGAATAACAGGATGCTGCCTTTCGAATTCTTAACGGCAGTTCTGGTGCCTGCGCCTAATCCAAGATTCCTGTCGTGCTGAACAAGCCTGATGTTTTTGTATTTTTTCTGGAGTCTTCTTACTTCTTCCGCCGTTTTGTCAGTTGACCCGTCGTCAATTACGAGTATCTCATATGGCATCCCGATATTTTTCATGACGGGAATCAGTTCCTTGTCTATGCGTTTGATATTCTCCTCTTCATTGCACGCTGGGATAGCAACTGTGAACAAGTCCATAAAACCACTAATTGTACTTAAAAATCGGGAAGCCTTTGCACAAATCGATAACGTCTTTATTCAGTTTTTCTTTTACATTACTGTCATTCGAATGTTCAATAGCTTTAGAAATAAGTTCGGCTATAAGCCGCATTTCACTTTCTTTCATTCCTCTTGTAGTGAGTGCAGGTGTGCCAAGCCTAATGCCGCTCGGATTATAAGGCTTCCTGGGGTCGTATGGAATAGTGTTCTTGTTTACAGTTATTCCTACGTCTTCGAGTGCTTTTTCTGCCTCTTTACCGGTTATGTTTTTATTCTGAAGGTCGACAAGCATTAGATGGTTGTCGGTTCCGTTTGTCACCAGGTTAAATCCATATCCCATTAAACATTCTGCCAGTACTTTGGCGTTCCGCAGAATTTGTTGAGCGTACATCTTGAATCCGGGTTGCATGGCCTCGTGAAGGGCGACTGCGATTCCTGCGGTGGTATGATTATGAGGTCCGCCTTGTAATCCCGGAAATATTGCTCTGTCTATGAGCGTTGGGAGGTTTTCGCGCGGATTGGCGTCTTCTGGTAATGGCTTAAGCGGCTCCGACGGGTTGCCGTCGCACATGATCATTCCACCGCGAGGCCCGCGAAGTGTTTTGTGTGTCGTTGTTGTTATGACGTCCGCATGTCTTGCTGGGGATGGGACAACCTTGGCTGCAATAAGTCCGGCTTCATGAGCAATATCAGCCACAAAATAAGCATCTATGCTATGAGCTATCTCGCCAAGGCGTTTGTAATCGTAAAGACGAGGGTATGCCGTGGCCCCGCAGAAAATGAGCTTGGGATTTTCTTGGCGCGCCTGTTTCTCAAGCGCATCGTAATCTAGGAACCCGTTAGGACTTGTTTGATAATTAACAGGTGTATAAAATTTGCCTGAAAAATTTACTTTCCAGCCATGTGTAAGATGCCCGCCGAAAAATAAGTGCAGTCCCATTACTTTGTCGCCAAGATTGAGCAAGGCAAAGTAGACTGCTTGATTTGCAGGGCTGCCAGAAAGAGGCTGTACATTAGCATGGCTGACATCGAAAAGTTTTTTCGCGCGCTCTACAGCCAGGGTCTCGATGACATCAATATTATGGTTGCCGCCGTAATATCTTTTTCCAGGATACCCTTCTGAATATTTGTTCGTAAGAATAGAACCCATTGCGCTCAGAACGGCGTCGCTTACATAGTTTTCAGAAGGAATCATCTCCAAGCCGTTTATCTGGCGTGCTTGCTCGTTTTTGATTGCGTTATATATCTCCGGGTCTGTTTGTTCCAGCATTTGTTCACCTTCTAATTCTATAGCCAATTCTTTTTAATATGGATTGTTCGTTTTTCTGTTATTATCAAATCCATCCGGACGTCATGGGTTTCTGTATCGATTTTGTCAACTATCTGGAAATCGAATGCCAGCGCGATTCTCTTGCCTTTGGTTTTTGTCAAGAACCTGTCAAAGTGACCGCCGCCCCTGCCTGCCCGTGAGCCGTCCATGCCGAATGCGACCCCAGGAACTATGATTATATCGAATTCATTTTTGGCTACCGCTTCTTTTGGCTCTAATATCCCGTATTTTCCAGGCCTGAGGCTTGGTATATTCTCAATTATCCCGGTTTCGATGTTTCCGTTCACAATCATGGGACTGTACACATTTTTGCCGCTATCCAGGGCCGCCGAAACTATGTCCATCGTGCTGACTTCCGCCGCGCCGGACAGGTAAATAAATACATAGCCTGCTTTTTTGAACTCGTCCGTTGAAACGAGTTTTTCTCTTATGAGAGAACTTTTTTCCTCGATAGATGCGTCATCGTGCGATTTTAGTTTCCTGAGGATGCTCTCTCTTGCAGAAGATTTATCCATGCTATCACTTTTCGTTCTGCCGGATGTAGGCATTCAAGGTATTCTGTGCCAGCATCGCCACTGTCATTGGACCTACGCCGCCCGGTACAGGCGTTAGGACAGAGGCTTTTTGTATTACAGAAGGGTCGGCATCCCCGACAAGCTTGCCGCCAACTTTGTTTATCCCCACATCGATGACGACAGCGCCGTCTTTTATCATGTCGGCATTAAGATAGTTTGGTTTCCCGACAGCGACTATTACTATATCTGCTTCTCTCGTAATTCTGTCAGAATTTTTTGTTTTCGTGTGGCACATCGTTACTGTGCAGTTTCTGTTATAAAGAAGCGAGTAAAGGGGCTTTCCAACGTGGACCCCGCGTCCGATGATTGCAACATTGGCGCCGCTTAATTCGATGTTCTCCTCCTCGAGGATTTTGACTATTCCGTAAGGCGTGCACGCAGGTGCGCTCTCGTCGCCGTAGGCGAGCCTGCCGAGGTTTATGGGATGTATTCCGTCAACATCCTTTAGTGGATCTATCATCTCTATTGTTTTTTGCGTGTTGATATCCTTTGGAAGCGGAAGCTGCACAAGTATGCCGTTCGTGTCTTGATCTTTGTTCAATTTGCCGATAAGTTCTTCTAGTTTTTTTGCATTTGGCTCTATTTTGTATATATCAACTGAAATCCCGGCCGATTCGCAAGTTTTCTTCTTGATATTGACGTATGTTTCAGAAGCAGGATCGCTGCCTACAAGCACGGTCGCAAGTTTCGGTCTTATTTTGTGTTCCTCGATATATTTTTTTGTCTGCGCCAGAAACCTATCAGCTATGGCGTTCCCGTCGACTATTTTGCAAGTCATGCCTGACCGCCCAAAATTATATCAGCTATTCTCTTGCCGCTCTTTCCGTCGCCGAATGGGTTTTCCCACGACCGCTTCTTATTCAGCATCGTCTCCGTGCATTCAACAATCTTATCCGGGTCAGTGCCTGCAAGGATATTTGCACCCACGTCTATTGTCTCGGGCCTTTCGGTGTTTTCCCTGAGGGTGACGCATGGCACGTTGAGTATGCAGCTTTCTTCCTGCACTCCCCCAGAATCTGTAAGGATTGCGCTCGCATTTTCCTCGAGTTTCAGGAATTCCATGAAGCCCGCTGGCCCAAGAATCCTGACGCCTTCAGGAACTTGCAAGCCGAATTTTTCCATGAGTTTTTTGGATCTGGGGTGAATCGGGTAGATGACAGGCTTTCCGTACTTCTTGTAAAGCCGCCCAAAAGCTTCGAGAACGTTCGCGAATTTCTCCTTGACATCCGCGTTCTCCTGGCGGTGGAATGTCGCCAAGAAATAGCCTTGCGGCTCCAGGTTTAATTTGTCCAATATCTCATTGTCTCTCGATGCTTTCGAGGCTTCGAAAAGCGCGTCCACTATCGTGTTGCCTGTGACTGTTATCTTTCCATGGTGGATGCCTTCGCCGATCATATTTCCTGCAGCCCTGTGTGTCGGTGCAAACAGGTAATCGGAGAGATGGTCAGCAAGTATCCTGTTGACCTCTTCAGGCATTGTTTTGTCATAGCTTCTGAGACCCGCCTCTATATGTCCGAGCATTATCCGTATATTCGTGAATGCCGCGGTAGTTGAGAGCTTTCTTGTCGTCAGTGCGCCGGCGAGCGTGCTGTTCGTGTCTCCAAGGGTCAGCACGATGTCTGGCATCTCGTTCAAAAGTATCTTTTCAATTTCTATGAGCATCCTGCCCGTGTGTTCTCCCTGTAAAAACGGGGCGGAAGACCTGATGCTCAGGTTGTACTTTGGCAACGGGAGATTTAGCTGCTCAAAGAAAATCTTCTCCATCTCATAGTTGTAATGCTGCCCGGTGTATATGACAAAATAATCAGTGCCGCGCTTCTCGAACTCCCGTATAAGCGGGCTTTCTTTTATTATTTCGGGTCTTACGCCGGCGACCAGTGCTACTTTCTTGGACATAGAATGAAGTTCAGATAAAAAGATTTAAACCGATTTTAGAACGATTCTTAAAATGACTGTAATACGCGAGTGCTTGAATAGCGAACATACTACACCATGAATTTATGTGGTTCCTTCTAGTGCCATCCAGCTCTTTGCCATAGAAAAATCCGCCGCCATGGTCGCCCGCAGCCTTCTGGAACTGGAGCAGTCTGTTTCTCAGCCTGTCTATGCCATTATGCTCGAGTAGTCCGGCATTTTTTAGGTACAATGCCAGCCTGAGGACCTGCGCAAGTGTGTCGCTTCTTTCATGTGTGATAAATTTTCCATCTACAAATTTGCAAGGGATCCCTCCGTCAGGAAGCTGGTTTTCAAGCGCCCATTCTACAGCCTTTGCGGCTGACTGGACAAAATCGTTTTTGCCAAGCGCCATGCCTGCATATAGAAGTCCTTCAGCGGAATAGCAGTGTGGGTGCATGTGCGTGCTATTTTCGTCCTGCTGCGTTATGAAGCGCCCGTTTTCCTGCGCGGCGAGCGCGGAGTTGCAAATTTTAATTGCAGACTGCCTGAACGTTTCATCCTTGGTAGCATTGTACAAGTCTATCAGGCCGATGGCGAGCTTTGCGTGATAGCTTCCGGACTGTGACGACCATTTATCTTGGCTGTCTATTTTCTTGTCGTTGTTCGCATCGTAAGACGCATAGAAAAACCCGTCAGGCTTTTGCATGGAGAGCAGGAATTTACCGATGCGGACAGCAGCCTCCAGGTATTTTTCATTCTTGGTTGTGTTGTAAAGGCCGACAAGCCCGGGAAGGATCATGCCGTTGTCAAATATCAGGAGCATATTGCTCTCGAAAGAGTACATATGATCAGGTTCTGTATTGTAAGCTCTTGCCCTGGCTCCCCCGCATTCATGCATAGCCTTGCCTATTATCCAACCGGCGGCAGCTTCTGCTCGCTGGATAAAAATCCTGTCATTCCTCAGGGAATTCAGGAATAATAGGGTGGTGATCCCGTATCCTGTTATCTCGGAATAGACAAACGGATATGTTCTTTTGTCCATGTCGTACCATCCGTTGAAACCGCCGGCATGCTCTCCTGCCTCATTCTGAATTCCGGACTTTACAATCCACTCCATGCCAGCTGCTATTTCATCCAAGGATACCACCGGCTTTGATGCCACGCTTTTCAGCGAGGTCGTCTGCCCACATCTCAACATCATTCTCAAGCTGAGCCCGTTTTATCAGAAGAACACCGTCATTGGTGCATACATGGATTCCCCTTTTGCTCTCTATTTTCAGAATCGTGCCCGGACTGCAACCGTTTAGTGCCTGAACTTCCGATTGCCAGACATAAAGCTTTTCTCCCTTCCAGAATGTAAATGCACCCGGGAACGGGTGTGTCTGCGCCCTGACCCAGTTGTATATTTCCCTGGAGCCTGAATTCCAGTTTATGACCCCGTCTTCCGGGTTTCGCCTTTGTGTGAAAGTCACCATATTCGGATCCTGCCTGATTCTTTTTACTGTCCCGTTTCTTATGGCGTCTATATTCTCAAGAAGCAGCTCAGCGCTCGCGATGTCGGATTTCGAATGGAGTGTGCTGATGTCATCCCTGTCGTCGATATCAAACTCTTTCTGGGCTATGATATCACCGTCATCAGGTTTTGCAGCAAGGTAGAAAAGAGTCACGCCAGTATTTCTGTCCCCTCTTATGATTGCCCAGTTGAGCGAAGCAGCGCCGCGATTCTTCGGCAGGAGCGAAGCATGGACGCCTATGCATCCCTTCTTTGGTATCTCCAACATCTCCTTCGATATTATCTGTGACCATCCGAGCTCAAAGATGACGTCCGGCTGCATGCCTCTTATCTGTTCCACAACATTGCATGCGTTGATGTCCCTGACCTTGAAAAGGCGTATGTCATGCTTCTCGGCGATGTCGTCCATGATGGCAAAACGGCTTTTCTCCCACGCCATGCTATCGTCAAGGGTATATATGGCAGCTATCTCTTCGTCATGCCGTATCAGGGCCTCTATGCATTTTCTTGTGAGCAGAGTGGGACCAATTATAATGATTTTCATAAAGCATCAGGAATCAATGATTTCGCTGCCATTCTATGTTTCTTCTTAATCCTTCGTCTATGTCTACCGTGGGCTTCCATCCAAACAGCTTCTCAGCCTTGCCGTAATCGCAGCAAAGCCTCGTCACCTCTGCAAGCCGCTCTTTCTGATGTACTATGCGGGATTTAGAGTTGCTTATGCTTATTATCCTTCCAGCAACATCGTTTATGCTTATGTCCTTGGAAGTTCCAAAATTCACAGCCTCGCCCACCGCCTTTTTTTCCGACCCCATGACCATAAATGCGCGAACCATGTCATCCACGTAGGTGAAATCCCTGCTCTGGTCACCGGACCCGTATACTGTCAAGTCCTTGTTTTCAAGCGCCAAGCTGATGAATTTTGGTATGACGTCATAAGTGTGCCTAGGACCGTAGGTGTTGAAAGGCCTTATTACGGCAATCGGCAGTTTGTAAGTGTTCCAGTAAGCAAAACAATATCTGTCCGCCGCGACCTTGGAGGCGGCGTAAGGCGATGTGGGGTTGAGCGGGTGTTTCTCATCTATCGGTACATATACGGCAGATCCGTATATCTCGCTTGACGATGTACATACGACCTGCTGCAACTCCTTGATATGCATTGCCGCATGAAGAACGTTTAGTGTTCCTATTACATTCGTCTCCATAACCTCGAGAGGGTGCTCAAAAGAATTAGGAACATATGCGTCCGCTGCCAGATGAAATATGATCTGTGGGTTGTTATTCTCGATTAGCTTGATTGCATCGGTATTTCCTATGTTGCCTGTCAATACGGCTTTCAATTTATTCTCTAAGTGCTGGATGTTCTTGAGTTTGTATTTGACAGTTGTTTCCGTAGTGCCGCGAACGTAGATAGAAACTTCTGCGCCTTTATTGAGCAGTGCTTCCGTGAGATGAGACCCCATGAATCCGTCTGCGCCAGTCACCAGAACCCTTACGCCATTCCAATCCATGTGAACTAAATGAAAAGAAAGAATTTAAAGCGTTCCGAGAATTTCTACGCTCTGAAATAATCTATGGTAGCTCTCATGCCGTCTTCTATGTTTACTCGGGGTTCCCAACCGAGAATTATTTTTGCCTTTGATATGTCAGGTCTTCTCCTCGAGGGATCGTCGGTCGGCATCTGTTTAAAAATGATTTTAGACTTTGACCCGGTAAGGTCGATTATAATTTTTGTCAATTGCAGCATTGTTATATCGTTTGGATTTCCTAAGTTTATGACTTCCTGGTCTGATTTTGCCGAGAACATCGCCCTTTCTATTCCTTCTATCATGTCAGACACGTAGCAAAAAGAGCGTGTCTGATTGCCGTCGCCATAAACAGTAATTGGGCTGTTGTTTATCGCCTGATTCACGAAGTTCGGCACGGCTCTTCCGTCATTTTTATTCATGTATGGCCCGTAAGTGTTGAATATCCTGACAATAGTCCATGTGACGCCTGGAAAGCTTGATACCAGTGCTTCCGAGAATCTTTTTCCTTCGTCGTAGCACGCCCGTGGCCCGTTGGGATTGACATTGCCCCAGTAAGTCTCCGTTTGCGGATGCTCTTTCGGGTCGCCGTAAACTTCAGACGAGGAAGCGTAAAGGAGTTTTGATTTGTTTTCCTTTGCAAGGTTGAGCAGGTTCAAAGTTCCTAAGGAGTTTGCAAGGAGCGTCTCGACTGGATATTTCTGGTAATGTACGGGGCTGGCAGGGGAAGCAAGATGAAAGACATAATCGACATGTTCGCTTATTTTCATCGGTTGCGAAACGTCTTGCTCAATGTAGGAGAAATTACTATTGCTTAGGATGTTGGATATATTAGATTTATGCCCGGTAATGTTATTGTCTGCGCATATTACGCGATATCCTTTCTTGAGCAGGTCCTTGCAGAGCCAGCTGCCTATGAAGCCAGATCCGCCGGCAACTAAACACGTCTTCATTTCTTTTCACCTTTGTTGGGCGGGGCGATTATCAGCCCGTCATGCGCCATCTTGTTGGCATTCTCGTAAGCTTCTGTCGTGCTTATGTCTATCCAGTAAGGCAGCTTGGTGATGAATCCTGCGAGCTTGCCGCTTTTGGCAAGTTTTGGAAACAGCGAGTTTTCCACCTTTATGCTTTCCCGGGGGAGCAGATCAAATACGTCCTCAATCTCCAGAATGTAGTAGCCGCCGTTTGCCAGCCTCGATGGCGCGTCCTCAAGCTTCGGTTTTTCCACGAAGTGCTCGACCAAATCTAATCCGCTTTTCTTTTTTATTTTTGCAATGCCGAACCTGTTGAGCTGGTCCTCGGGCGCCTCGAAAAGAAGCACTGTAGCAGATGCGCCTAAAGCGCTCCGGCATTTCTCATGATAATCCACCATCGACTTAAGGTCGAAATGCGTGAGATTGTCGCCGTATACAACTATTATTCTTCCGGAGAGCATATTGAGCTCCTCTAAAATATATCGTATATCTCCGGCAGTCTCCCGTTGCGGTGTCGGTATTGTCCTGACTTTGCAGGGATAATTCATGTTTCTAAGGTAAGAATCGATGGATATTCCATGTATGTGCGAAAGCGTACGCTCTTCAGTGTCTTCGCCGGTCGTCCCGGAAACTGCCACTATTATCTCATCGACACTATCCTCAAGTATAGATCTGATTACCCAGTCTATCATGGGCCTTCCGTGGACAGGCAGGAGGGGCTTTGGTATTCCATACGTAAGCGGGCGCAGCCGCGTACCTTTCCCTGCAGCGAGTATTATTGCTTTCACCAGCAAATCCCCTCGTAATTTGAAACCTTGTTTCTGTCCAGGATTTTCCTTCCTTCTATGATGACCTTGCCTTTCATGACACTAAAGTCTTTGTCTGATAGATTATTGAACTCCTTCCACCCTGTAAGAATTAGGCATGCGTCCGCTGAATTTAGTGCTTCCAATGCGCTGCTGCCATAGTTCAGACTGGGAAATATTTTTCTCATGTTTTCCGCCGCCCTCGGATCATAGCAGTTTATCGTGCAGCCGTGCTTAAGCAGTTCGCTTATTATGGCAATTGATGGCGCATCCCTGACATCATCTGTGTCTTCCTTGAATGAAAGCCCGAGAAGCGCGATTGCCTTGTTTCTGATGTCCATTTTTTCCTTAAGAAGCAAAACTATCCGGGTGGGCTGTTTTGAATTTACAGAAAGGACTGCTTCCAGGATTTGCGACCTTGAATTGAGTTCTTGGGATTTATGCAGCAGCGCGCTGACATCCTTCCCGAAGCAGCTGCCACCGAACCCGATTCCCGCCTGCAAGAAGCGTCCGCCTATGCGCCTGTCAAGCCCCATGCCTTCTGCTACCTCGTAGACATCAATGCCGAGATTTTTGCAAATATTGCCGATTTCGTTTATGAAGCTTATTTTCATGGCAAGAAAGGCGTTTGACGCGTACTTGATGAGTTCGGCTGTTTTAAGGTCAGTTCTCTTCAACGGACACTGGAAGCTTGAATATAGTTTCGCGAGCATATCGCCAGACTTATCGTCATATTGCCCTATGATTATCCTGTCAGGCTTGAAGAAGTCTTCGAGTGCTTTTCCCTCCCTGAAGAACTCAGGGTTCGAGCACACTCCGAAATCTTTTCCCGCCTTTTTTCCGGAAATTCTCTCCACCGTGGGTATTATGCTATTCTCTGCAGTGCCGGGGAGAACCGTGGACTTCACAACAATGGTACAATAGCCCCTGATTTTGAGGAAATTTCCAACGTCTTCGGATGCCTTTTGGACATATCCGAGATCCAAGTTTCCGTCTGGCTTTGATGGCGTGCCGACGGTGATAAAAATGAAATCGGCGCTCTTTATGGATTCCATGCCTGCTGATGCGCAGATCTTCTTGTTTTTCAGGGTTTCAGACAGCAGTTCAGAAAGTCCTTCCTCATACATTGGAGGTTCTCCGCGGTTGATTTTGTCAACTTTGTCTTTGTCCATATCTACACAGACAACATCATGTCCAAGCGACGCAAAGCCAGCTGCGCTGCATAGTCCTACATAGCCGGAGCCGACGACAGCTATTTTCATGTTTATCAGTTTGAACGGGGATTTTAAAAGCGTTAGAAACAGTCCTGAAATTGCCCGAATTACAACCGAAGCAGGACAGGTCAGGCTTCGCTTAGTCTTTACTTCCCGCTCATCAGGCCCTTGATGACTAATTTAGCAGCGCGTGGTATGTCCTTCTTCTTGATTGTCGTCATGTTGGCATAATAATAGGCTCGCACTCGCTCTTCAGCCGTGTACTCCGACGTATCAAAGACAGGCTTCGGCCTTGCGCCTATGTGGAAGCCTTCCTTCCAGTCCCTCAAGATGCGGGAGTTTGAGTCTTTCTTCACCTGCTCCCAGACCTCAGTGCCCGGGTACGGGACCAGAATTCCCCAGGATGCTGTGATGCCAAGCCTCTTCGCGAACTCCATTGATCTCTTGTCAGCCTCGTATGTGCTTCCAATGAGGCCGATTATGAAGAATCCGTGGACTTTTATGCCTGCTGCCTGGGCGAGTCGTATCCCTCTTTCTACGTCCTGCAGTTTCTCTCCTTTCCTGATTTTGTCAAAGACCTCCGGGTCTCCGCTCTCGACGCCTATTGACATGGAATAGCATCCCGCCTGCTTCATGAGGCTGCACAGATCCTCGTCAAGCCTGTCGGCCCTTATCCCGTTGGGGCACGTCCATTTCATGTCAAGCTTTTCCTCTATGAAAAGCCTGCATATGTCCTTTGCCCTGTCCATCTGAAGCGTAAAGTTGTCGTCCAGCACCTTGAATTCCTTGCTGCCGTATTTCTCCCTGGCATATCTCAGTTCTTCTAGTATATTCTTGCCTGATCTTGCCCTGAATTTTCTGCCTATCACTGTGGGAACATTGCAATAGCTGCAAGTATAGGGACATCCTCTCGACGTCACGAGCGGCCAGTTTTCTATCTTCTGTATCTCGCCATTAATGTTAACCGAGTCAAAATCATCGTATGTCGGAAAAGGCAGAGAATCGAGGTCGGAAATCCACTCGCTTGCATGATTCTGGATCACCTGTCCGTCTTTCCTGTAGATCAGCCCGGTGATGGTTGAAGGGTCCTTTCCCAAGAGGATTTCCCCGAAAACATACTCCGCCTCCCCAAAGACGCCAAGATCGAAGACAGGATTGTCAACAAGGAGATTGTAGCCGTCGACCATGACATGCGGCCCTCCTGCGATTATTTTTGCGCCCGGGTTTATTTTTTTGACCATGTTGGCGACCATTATAGATTCGTCTAACGTGAAGGATTTCATTGATATGCCTACATAATCGGCATCCTTTGCAGCCTGCAGCCTCTTCTCGATATTGCCCGACCTGTTGACGAAATCAATGACATGCACTGCGTGCTCGTTCCTTATGCTGGCGGCTATCGAAGCAATGCCATTATTCAAGCCTTCCCAGACTCCTTTAGGATCGACGAATACTGCCTTCATTTTTATCACACTGTGAAATATAGCGGGAATTCTTAAATTAGCGTCGTGGATTCTTATAGCTGACCAACTTAATATTTCTTGTATTACACAAGTTGGTCACATATAGTAAACCAAGTTATAATATCCAGATTCTTTACTTGGTTAACTATAAATCGATGAAACCCGCACTTGTTTTAAGGTGGCTTTGGTACAAACTCGGAAATATTTTCGGCAACGGACTGGTTTTTATAATGTAGCTGGAAGAATTGTAATGATGAAAGTCGCACTTTGCACGGAAATAATGTATCCGCTGTACGGCGTTGAGAGGCGTGTCTACGAGTTCGCGAGACGCCTGCCGAAATACGGGATAGATGTGGAGGTACTGACTTCCACGCATAAAAATCATTTCAAGCAACTAAAGTTAATTCAGGTAAGTCACTGCACAATAACCAACCCGCCAAAAAGAAATTATGCATTTTGCATGAATTATATGTTCAATCTGTTCCGTCAGCTCATGAAGCGTGACTACGACCTTGTGAATGCAGAAGGTCATTTATCACTGATACCTTGTTCAGCTGCTGCCAAGCTTAGGAAAAAAGCGTCAATAGCGACGATTCATGACCTGTATCTAAGCCAGTGGGGTGGCATGTACAAGAGCGCGGCCTCCCTTGCAGGTCTTCCTTTCGAGGTTTTGTCATGCAAAATGCCGTTCGACTGCGTATTGACTGTCAACTCTTCGCTCAAAAAAAAGATGAGTTCGATTCTGAAAATAAGCGAGAAAAAAGTTCAGATACTGCACAGCGGAATTGACACGCAATACATAAACTCAGTAAGGGAAAAAGGCAAAGATGGCTCCATAGTCTATATAGGGCGCCTCGTGCCCCAGAAGAACATTGATGGCCTGATCCGTGCGTACGCGCAGCTGCCAAGGGAAATGCGCTCGCACGAATTGAAAATAATAGGTGAGGGTTCGGAGAGACCAAAACTCGAGGCCCTTGCCACGTCGCTTGGAGTCAATGTGCTGTTCACAGGCAAGATAGAAAGCCATGAGGATGTTTTGAGGGAGCTGAAAAAAGCCTCGCTTTTTGTTCTTCCATCAAAAAGGGAAAGTTTTGGAATAACTATTCTCGAGGCAATGTGCTGTGGTGTCCCGGTTATTTCAACGCCGACAGAGGGCCCGTCAGACCATATAAAAAACGGGGAAACCGGATTTCTTGCCGGAGAAAAAGACCTGGCGGGGAGAATGCTGAAAATCTTGTCAAATAAGAGACTTCAGCAGACCATGTCAAGGAACGGCAGGGAATATGCTGCGAAGCACGACTGGGAAAACATCACAAAGAACATGGCCGGTGTGTATAGGAAAGTTTACGAGAGCAGGCACTAGTCGAACTTGACTTTGTAAAGCTTTACTTCCCCGCCCCAGTTATTTACATATTCGAATTTCTCCAGGCCTTGCCCGTTGAAGAGGAACATCCTGGTGAACATGGCATTCTCCAGTTGTGGAGGTATGAAAAGTATTGCCCGGTTTCCCGGCTCTATCCATACAAGTCCCTGTATTTTTGCGTCACTCTGGGTGTACAAGCGTCCCTGCCCCGTTTGGTCGAAGTACAAGAATTTTTCCACCTTGAGCGGCTCGGGAACATCCTGCTGCTGGAAGAATACTGTCAGGGTGCCGTTGGAATCGTACAGAACAAACGACTCTTGCTGGGATATTGGATACGTATAGATTATTGCGTTCTGTCTTATGTCAGGTCTAGCCTGCCCGAGAGGGACCGTGGAATACACGTAAGGCGTTCCTCTCTTGTCAACAGGATTCCATGTGGCAAAATAAGTCCACCATGTGCTCTTCCCTATCAAGTCCGCGGACGCTATGTAATACATCTCATTGCAACCCGGTTTCCTGTACTCCTTCAATATCTCTACGGCAAGGGTCTCGTTGGAAGTGAGAAGTGTTGTGGATATGTCCTGTATGCGCGCCGTTGTCTTGTTGCCGTCCTTGTAAAGGACGATGTGGTTGATGTTGCTGTCATGTTTTTCCACGACAAGTCCTTCCTGGACGCTGCTGGACGGCCGCGTGTAAAGGTCTCCTTGCGAGGCGCCGTCAAAGACTACTGCGCGTCTGCCAATGCCGGTTATGAAGTGCCCGGGATCCCAGTATGTAGCAACAACAGTACACTCGGCCGTGTTGTTCCTTACCCAGTTCAATGCATTGAACCAGTTGTCAGAGAGCACCGTGCCCTGCCCCTTGGCAAGCTGAACTCCTGAAGAGAAGTACAGGTAAAAGCATATGACAAACACGAACCAGAGAACGACAACCAGCAGCGATTCCCTTTTATCGAGGTGTTTGGTAAAGTACAAGCCCCCGGCTACTAACAGCACGACAATGAATCCTGCGAGGGAAATCATGAAGTTCGGACCGAAAGTGAACAGAGTAACGAGTATGGAAATCGCCAGCGCGGCAATCACAAAGATGTTTTTTTCCATATCAATCGCTCCAGCTCTTGTCCTCGCCTGTCCCCATCCTTACCAACTTCGAGAGCAAAATTGCGCTGCCTATTGCCAGCGGTGCTGAGAACAGCGTGCTGAATCTGATCGCGACAATAGTAGCGGTGAATGGCCCAAGGAACCAGACAAGCAGCAAAAGCACCGTGTCGACGTGATGCCTCTTCTTGTAGTACGAATAAAGCAGGTAGATGAGCGTGTATATCATGAGGAAGAATGATGAAATGAGTATCGCAGGTCCGCCGACTACGCTGGTCCTCTCTATTATCTCTCTTGGCCCCCCTGATTGCTGCAGCTCTGCAACAGAAACATAAACATTGGGGAACTGGTAGTCCTCGCCTTTTATGGACTGGAATTGTATCGGCCCGGTAAGCGCCGCGCCTATCTTTGTGTCGCCGTAAGACGGCACTGTAAGCGCAAATGAGAGGGCTGTGTATATCGCAAAGCTGATTATTATATATTTTGTATCACGCCACCCAAGCTTTATGCTCCTCTTTTTCAGTATCGTGAACAGCAATTTTAGAACTACGAATCCTGTGAACAGCCAGGTTATGTACCAGTATCCAGCCCAAGTGGAGTACCAAACCCACAGCACGACAGATGTCAAGACTGAATAAAGCAGCAGCTTCTTGTCCAGTCGTTTTGCATCATTCGCATATTTGTAAGTGAAAATCATTGCAGCCATGACTATTGTTGATATTAGTATGACAACCACATCCGAATCCGGATCGCCTCCCAATGACCTAGACAGGTTGCTTATGTCGAATACATAGATGAATGCTGCCAGCACCCCCGCTTTCCTGTCATATAGCATTTTGCCTATGAAATATAGCGGTATCACAGCAAGTGTGGCAAGAAAAGGCGGGAAGTAAATGAGGAATTCCCACAGTTGCATCGGCGTGAATGCATTGACTGCCATGTAGCTGTAGGCACCCATGTAAAAGTACGGGTATATCCATTCCGGGGGCCTGTAGAATCCGACAGGAGCAAGCTCGTATGTGTCCATGGTCGGCAGCACCCCGTTGTTCATGACTGTCTCGTCCATCCATCTGTAGAACACATAAGAGTCTATGTTCCTGAGGTAAGGCCACCGATAGTCTATGAGCCTCACGTACATGCTCAGGAGCATTATCACTATTATGGCAATGATCGTCCATTTGTTCCGTGCGAGGTCTGACAATTTTTTCTTTTTGATTTTCTGGGGTGTGTGCCCATACAAATAGTAAATTAGCGCCCCGGCAAGCGGGATTACGGCAGTTATCGCAATCCATTTCTTGGGTTTTTTTGTCCTGATTATGTCGGAAAGCGACCAGAGAAGAGAAGTTATCCAGAGCGCAACTAGAATAATGAAGGACGTTGCCAGAACTCCTGCTATTTCATGCGTCATCTTAACACTTATCCAAATTTTCCATGAATGGATTAAAAGCTTGTTTTGGGGTTTTTTATTATTTTTTCTTCCCGACAGCTATGTAATTCATCCCAAACTCGAAATTTTCAGAAACATCTATATCAAAACCGTTCTTCACGAGAAGTCCTTCGATCCTTTCCGGAGAGAAGTACTGCTTATGGTCTTCTGTCGTCTTTTCCTCTGTAAGGCCGAGATTGACAAGAAGTTCCCAGAAGGGCTTGGCACGTCCCATTGGCGTGGTGATTATTATTATTCCGCCCTTCTTCAAAACACGCCTTACTTCCGATATCATCTTTTCCGGCTTGTCAAGGTGCTCTATGAAAGCTATCATTGTCGCAACATCAAAGGTGCCCGACTTGAACAGGAGCTTTTCGCTGATTTTTGCTTTGCGTATCGTAATATTATTTTCCTTCCTGTTCCTGACGGCTATATCAATTCCAATTCCATTCCTGATCTTTCTGCTTACCTCTCTCAGAAGATAATAGTCGCTTCCGCACCCTATGTCAAGCATAGTCGCCCCGCTGGGCACGTACTCAGCTACCTTCTTGTTTCTGATTACCCTGAAAAACTTGACAAAAAATTTTGTTTCCTCTGCCATAAAGAAAAACTTGGTTTTATGCTTTTTTAAGCTGTTTTTACCTAATTTTCGTATGAGAAAGAATGACGCTCCCAGCGTCCCTCTGGTTTTGACTGTTATTATTCCGACCATTAACGAGGAAAAATCTATCGGCAGCACCTTAAGGTCGGTCAAAAAAACCCTCGCTCGGGTGAATTATGAAATAATAATTGTCGACACGAATTCTACGGATAAAACCGCCAGTATTGCAAGATCCTTGGGTGCAAAAGTTGTGAATGAGCCGCGACGCGGCTATGGTCGCGCGTACAAGACCGGATTCCGCCATGCGAAAGGTAATCTGATAGTTACATTGGACGCGGACTCGACCTACCCAGTCGAGGATACGATGAAACTTGTCAGTGTCCTCGAGACTGGGTTTGATTTTGTTTCCGGCATGCGAAAACGCTCCAATGGCATGTCGCTTCTTCATCGTTTCGGAAACTGGTTGATCACGACAACTGCCAACGTTCTTTTTTTGACGAATTTCAAAGACAGCCAGTCAGGCATGTGGGTATTCCGCAGGTGCCTTTTGAAGAAAATGAATCTCACAGACAACAGCTGGCCATTCTCGGGGGAGATCAAGATAGAAGCCTGGCGCCACGGAAGATTTCGTGAGGTTCCGATAAAATACGGGCTTCGAAAGGGGCAGTCAAAGGTGCGCAGTTGGAAAGTGGGTTGGGAGAACATAAAATTCCTGTTCAAGAAGCGGTTCGGGGTCAGTTAATTATAGTGCAAGACACAACATTTTAGATTGATATTATAATTGTGTCTTCACATATAGTACGGGCAATATGTATTATGTCCAAATAGTATTGTCCGATACTATAGTCAACCTAAAACAGAGGCGTGTATAAAAACGAGAAGCTTGCTCTTTCAGTGACATGCAGAACAACGAAGCCCGCGGAAAGCACGATAAAAATCGCATACAGCGCTATTATGCCGTATTTGACAGTCCTGTTTCTGTTGCCTATCAGCGATAATGTCATGAAAGCCGGAAACGCCAGTAGAAAGTACCTCGAAGCCCCGAACAGGTTTGAGGAAAGCAGTATGATAAGGACGCTCAAGCCAAAATAAGCCGCATACTCGATTTTCAGTTTCTTGTAGCTTATGTAGACAAGGGCTATGAAAGATATCGTGATGAATAAGTTATATACGTGATATGCGAGGTTGATCAGTGTGGTGTCATTCGCCATTGCCATTATTGCCTGCTCAAAACCTGCCCATGGCCATGTCAGGTATTTTCCGAAGAGTACGGCGCTCTTGAACTGTATTAGTGCATCACCAGTTATTGCCAACTCGTAGGCCATGAATGTCAATATGCCAAGCGGTATCAGCGCGAGAAACAGTATATTTCTGTTTAATTTTTTGATGCTAGATATATTCATTTTGAATCCTATGCTGCGCAGGTAAATTATCAGCGCCGGCACAATCAATAAAATTCCCTGCATCCTGGTGAGCGCAACCAGAAACCCGAAAACCCCCACGGCAAGCCAGTTTTCCTTCTTGGCAAAGTAAAATACAGATGCCGACAGGAAAAGGAAAAGCGACTCGGTGTACATCATTGTAAAATAGAATGCGGTCGGGAAGAGCATGGTATAAAGAAGCGTCTTGTACGCGTGGTGTTTGCCAAGCTCGTCCCTGACAAGCAGGTAAAGGATTGTAACAGCCAGAAAGGAAGCTATGTTTGATATGAGGAATGCGGCCAGTGGATAGCCAACAAAGCCGAGTGATCTTATCAGCAAAGGGTAGAGCGGGTACCAATGGTAGTTTCCACCGCCAAAATTTGTGTTGTAGCCGTTCTCCGCTATATTCAGGTACGCAGTGGAATCGTACTGCGCAAACGGGTTCAAAAAAATGTTGTCGGTTATTTTTTCCGTGTGCACCAGCTCGGCAGGCACGGCAAATTGCGTGCCTACGGCGATTGCCACGACGAATAGTTTTGCAATAAGAAATACTATTATTATTCTCCTGAATTCTCTTTCTCTCCAGAATGACATATAGACAACCTGATTTGATTTCTTTTAAAAGTTTAAAACAAACCTCCTTGCATGCGTAAGTACAAGCTTGCCATGCTCCTTATCAGCCTAGTCATTCTTGCGGCCGTAATTGCCTATTCTAACCCTGCAGCTCTGTTGGGACTGTTGGCAGCCAGCGACTACAAGTTTATCTTCATTGGATTTTTCATATCACTTGCTGCCATACTGCTCGGTGTGATGAAATGGCGGGTGCTTCTGAAGGGCGTGAGCTTCAGGGAGCTCGTGCCCATTCAGATTCTCGGTTTCACAATAAGCAACTTCACGCCTGGCAAAGCTGCCGAGCCCGCCAAAGCAATCCTGCTGAAGGCTGTGAAGGAGGTGCCTATATCCTCATCCCTTGCTTCTATAATCTGGGAGAGAGTGATGGATGTTATTGTCCTCATTCTATTCTCTGTGGCAGCGATCAGCACGCTTTCGCTCGGCTCTAATTTCATATTGGCAGCCTTTGGCGTCACTGTGTTTGTAGTCATTATTACAATATCAATAGGCATTCTGTATAGTGAGCGTTTTGGAAGGAAAATATTTGCGCTCGCAAAGAAGCTGCCAATACTGAGACGGCTGCCTGACAATTTCATGAACCTTTTCTACAGAACTAGAATTGAAAAATCGAGGCTTGTACAGTCGTTCATCATTTCTCTCGTAACTTGGTTCATCCTTGGCTTCGTTCTTTACTCATCACTGCTTGCATTTGGCATTGAAGCCAGCCCGCTTGTCCTGTCAGGAATCGTGGCCCTCTCTGTTGTGATTGGCATTGCATCCTCTCTGCCTGGGGGTCTCGGAACGACGGAAGTCGTGATGATTTTCTTGCTCGGACTGGTGGGTGTTGAGCCGACAGTCGCGGCGGCGGCGGCCCTGACGTTTAGGCTCATGACGATATGGTTCGTGAACATAATGGGGGGATTTTCTTTCCTTTATTTGTCCAGGAAATTTGATATCAAGAATATTTTCTGAGTGGCCGCACACAAATAGATGGAAAATGCCACTGGTCTAGAACATCTTCATTGCAGCAGAGATTGCGATCCTCATCAGTTTCATTTTCGGCAGTTTGACCCACGCCCCGCTGAACTTGTCGTAGTCAAAATTGCTGAGTTTTCCCATCTCCGGCCCGATTTGCCGGAACAACTTGTCTATGTCGCTGTTGGACAGCCGCCTGTAGAGCATCCTCACGAGGAACTGCTTGTCTATTTCCCGCGCAAAATCCTTCTTCCATAATGATTCGTATCCTTTCAGGGCGCTTGAATTAAACCTGCCTTTTTCGAACGCTTCCTTTATAACAACAGCTGCATATCCGGCTGCTATTAATCCGAACATGATGCCGCCGCCGGTAAGCGGCTTGTTCTGCCCGCAGGAATCACCGACGAGCAGCGTGCGGTCCGCATAGCTTTTCACATAGCCTGTCGGTATCAGGTAGGCGAATGTCTGGCCACCCGGCAGGAAGAGCTTCTTCTCGAAATGCTTGAGGTACTCGCGGGGCCTGATGGAAGATATGGTGCCGTACTCGTCGTTTTGCGGTATTATCCATGAGAAGAAGTCGGGGGAAAAATGCTTGTTGAAGAATACGTTTATGTCGCCGTCCAAGCTGCTTTTTGTCTTTATCATGATGCCCAGGGAAAGGAACGGTCTTGGAATTCTTGCGTATCTCCTGACGACTGAGTTTGCGCCGTCTGTGCCGACGACAATTTTCCCCTGATATATGCCGCCAGTGGTGTGCACTGTCACGCATTCTTTGCTGTATTCTACGCCGAGCACGTTATCGTATACGATGTCCGCGTTTTTCCTTGCGGTCATTCTCTGGCATTTTGTGAACAAAGTTCTCTTTATTATGTAAGCGAATGGATTTGCGCTGCCCAGCGTGAAAGTAAGTCCAGAGGGTGATATGGCGTCCATCTTGCATATTTCGTTCTTGATGAAACCGGAGTCAAAAAGTTCGAGGAAGTCCTTTGACACTATTCCGCTGTCTTTCAATATCACTTTTTTATTCTTTTCTATGAGCAATACATTAAGTCCGCCAAGCTTGCTGGCAAGATGGCACCCGGCAATGCCCCCGCCGACTATTATGACGTCGTACATCGGTCTAAACTAAAACCTTAAAATTTATAAGACGCTCGTGAATGCATGTACAGAATATGCCATGCTCCTAAGTCCACACCTAAATGTGCGGGTTTCATGGGAGCATAGCATCCCGAATGCGCCCCCAGTACATGCCACATAAATGCGGCAGTTTCGGGCGTATTCAAGATCAGAATGGTTAAGGTATAAAAATGCTTTATGAAAAATTTGAAAAACACTGGAAGATATGGCTCTGGATTCCGATCATACTGCTGATTTTGTCCGTTGGTGTCATCGCAAACAACATATTCACCACAGGCTCTTTCATGGAAAGGGATATTGAGCTGACAGGCGGAAAATCAATTACATTCGGGATTTCTTCTGCTGACGTCGATGCGATCAAGTCCGAGCTGCCTTATGCAAGCGTCCACGTGACAAGCGGCGTCGGCAAGAATCTTATAATAGAGGCATCCGTGGACAGGAACGAGGACGAGATTATCGCAGCAGTCTCACGTCATGCAAGCGTGATTGGATCGCCGACCGTAAGGACAGTAGGCCCGTCAATAGGCAACATATTCTTCCAGCAGACACAGATTGCATTGATCCTTGCATTCGTATTGATGGCCGTAACTGTCTTCATCCTTTTCCGCTCTGTCATCCCGTCGCTTATAGTTATACTGGCTGCGACAGCCGATATAGTAATTACCATAGCAGTCCTCAGCATTCTCGGCGTTACGCTCTCACTTGCTGTAATAGCTGCGTTGCTGATGGTCATAGGATATTCCGTCGACACCAACATGGTCCTTACGTCAGAGCTCCTGAAAGGGCGCGGCTCTGTCAGCAGCGGAATAAAGAGGGCGATGAAAACAGGCCTTACGATGACATCAACGATATTTGTCGCGCTGGTGGCGATGTATTTTCTGTCCGGTTCGCTGATTATAGAGCAGATTGCGCTCGTGCTTATAATAGCTACGCTGTTCGACGCGCCTACGACATGGATGACCAATGCCGGCGTGCTGCGATACTGGCTGAAAAAGAGGGGAAGGGAATGAACACAGGCATGAAAATGGCGCTATTCATGGCCGTGCTTGCCCTTACAATCGCCGGCGCATTATTCCTGCCCTCGACGCCCGTCATTCTGTTGGGCGTCGTTGTATTATTTTTTGTCATTGTACCGCGGGACATGCTGAAGAATATACGTATGATAATATGGTTCGCATTCATATTTCTGTCTATTGCCCTGATCTCGTTCAATTACAATGCCAGCGGCTTCAGCGTCACGTCAATTGACAAGAACTCGGCAGTGACTAACATTGCTGCCGGGGAGATAATCTACAAAATAAACGACGTCCCTGTGACAGCCGATGCGCTTTCACAGCAGTATTTCGGGACCATAAAGCTTGACACTAATCGCGGCCCGAAATTCGTGCGTGCAAACGGCACGCTTGGTATTGAAGCGGAAGAGGTGCCTTCTTCTAGCCTCAGTTTCGGGCTCGACCTGAAGGGCGGGGTGCGTGCGGTGCTGGAAGCAAACTCAACAGACAACGCTACGCTCGACCAGATAATCTCGACGCTGCAGACTAGGATCAACATCTACGGGTTGCGCGAAGCGGTATTCAGGCCTGTTTATCACGAAGGCAAGGGATTCGTTGAAATAAGCATAGCCGGAGGCAACAAGGATGAGCTGCGTGCATTGCTGGAGAATCAGGGGAACTTCGAGGCAAAGATAACGATAGCTCCGCGCGTTTCATCCGGCACTGGCACCATACGCCTTGAGAAAAACCACAATTTCACAGTTTCCAACGGATCAATAATCGTCGGCGGCAAAACCGTCAACGAAAAGGAGTCTTTTGTGATTGACGGCATACCGTTTGTCCTTGACACAGTGTCTGACAAGGTCAACATGACTGCAACCGTATTCAACAGCGACGATATCAAGACGGTCTTCTTCGATCCCCAGCGCTCGCGAATAGAGATAGAACAGGGGGGTTACAGGTGGTCCTTTTCAATACAGCTCAGCCAGAATGGGGCGCAGAAATTTGCATGGATAACAAATAACCTTGAAGTCGTGCCGGGCACAGGTTACCTGAGCGCACCTATAGTGCTTTACCTTGATAACAATCTTGTTGACTCTCTCAGCATCTCGTCCGGCTTGAAGGGGCGTGTGGAGACGGAGATACAGATAAGCGGCTCGTCAGAAACGCGGGACGATGCAATAAAGGAAAGGGCGCAGCTGCAAAGCATACTGAGGTCAGGAGCATTGCCGACGTCAGTGGAGATTGTGCAGCTTGACACGATTTCGCCTACTCTGGGCACGTCCTTTTTGATGAATGCCGCCCTTGCCGGCTTCGTTGCGCTTATCGGTGTAATAGTAGTTGTCGGCACCAGGTACAGGAGGCCGAAGATAGTGCTGCCAATGATAATAATTTCGTCAAGCGAAATCTTGATAATCCTTGGCATCGCATCCATGATAGGCTGGACGATTGACCTTCCGGCAATTGCGGGTATCATTGCCACGATAGGGAGCGGCATAAACAGCCAGATAATGATAATAGACCAGGCACTGCGCGGGGAGCAAGCAACGACGATGAAAGAGAAGCTGAAGAATGCGTTCTTCACGATTTTCGGCGCAGGCGGAACAGTCATCGCAGCGATGATACCGCTGATGATTATAGGCTTCGGCCTGCTGCGAGGTTTCGCAATAACAACGATAATAGGTGTTCTTGTGGGGATACTGGTAGTGCGCCCGGCATTCGGCGAGATAGTCAAGAGGATAGTTAAGGAATGATAAAGTCAGCTATATCTTTTTTGTTTTAAAAATAATCGTGGGCCCGATTAGCCTGACCAGGTCTTCCGGGTAGACTGTCGGATCTTTGATTTTGTTTTTCATGTCCAGAGGCTCGTGCATTTCCAATATAGTCAGATTTGCGTCGGTGATGCTGTTCACAATATCGCTCACTTTCCTGTGGAACATCACGAACCTGTGCTTTGAGCCGTCCGACCACGTTTCATTCCCAACAATTTTGCCTGTCTTGAAATAACTGCGCTTCAATTTCTTTGACCATTCACAACATTTGGTTTTGAAACCCTAAAAAGGCAGGTAAAATATTATCGTCGGCAGTATCAGGACTCCCATCAGCACGCTTCTTCTTATGCCGGACAGGTTCGCGAATATTCCGAGCGCCGTGCATGTAACTAGAAGAAGGAGTCCGTACGCGCCTGAGAAGACGATTGTCATGATCACTATGAAGATTATTACGGCTTTGCTGATTTTTCCATAATCTATCTTTTCTATCAGCGAGACCGACTTCTTCGCAAGCTTGAGGGTTATTATGGCAGAGATGCTCGCCACCAGAACCGCCAGCGCGGCGATGAAAATGAATTCTCCGAATCCTATCTGGACCAGCTGCTCGAGGACTGCCGCTATCCCGCTTCTGGATTTCTGTATGAGCCACAGCGCCATTATCGAGAGCAGTGTGTTCGAGATGGTTATTGCGCCCAGCGTGATGAGAAATGATTTCTCGTTCTTGTCGACGCTGGCAAAGGATGCTATCTCACTTGAACCGACCCCTGGAAGCAGTCCTGAAACAAGCCCGCCGATGCTCCCGAAAATGATACCGCGCCGTTGCTGACGGCCCGTGACATATATATTCTTTCTTCTTTTTGGGATGCTAATTTTATGGTTGTTGAAAAGCAGGATGCTGACTCCGAACAAACCGGAAAGCATCGGGAAAAGAATTACATTCTTGTCTATCGGCAGGTATGTCGTGGAAATTCCCGTCATGCCTGCAAGCATGAAGCAGAGAAATGCGATGGATTTCTTCTTTGCTGCCTTTTCATGCATTATCATGACAAGCACGATGAATATCAGCAGTGCGTAGGTGAACGGCCTGGATGCTTCGTATATACCCGGCACCGTAAAAATTATCGCAGGCAAAAGAGCGATGACAAGCAGGATTGACCCGAGCCCGCCTATTACGGCTAGTTTTACCGCATCATAGCCATTGCCCTGAAGAAGCATCTTGTGGGCCGGCAGCACAGAAAGCTCGTTTCCCGCCTCAGGCGCACCGAGAAGCATCGAAGGTATGAAGTCGACGAACGTATTGGAAATCCCGAGAGAAACGACAAAGGCTATTATGACAAGCGGCGGGAGGCTCAGTTGCGCGATAAGCGGCACCAGAAGTATAATTGTGTTTGGATGCAGCCCCGGAATCAGCCCAAAAAGCACGCCTACCAGCAGCCCGACTATGATTGCCAGAAGGATTTCCAGCATAAAAATAACTGTTCCGCCTGCCTAATCTTCTTTTTTAAGCTGTCCGCCAAATAGGGAACACAGGTGATGATATGTTTGGTGGCAAACCGGATCCGAAAAAAGTCGAGCAGATAATGAAGAAGCTCAACATGAAAGTCCAGCAGATACCTGCCGAGGAAGTCATAATAAAGATGAAAGAGAAGAAAATAATTATATCAAATCCTGAAATCATGCTGGCTGACATGATGGGGCGGGAAGTGTATCAGATATCCGGAGACGTGTCTGAAAGCGTGCTCGTGAACGAGGATGACGTGAGGATGGTCATGGACAAGACCGGCCAGGACAGAGACACGGTCGTCAAGAAGCTGGAAGAACTGGACAATGATCTGGCAAAGGCGATAATGGAATTGAAGGGAAAATAGGGTGCAAAAAGTGGCGAAGAAACCGGGCGAGACCAAGGCGCTTTCACTGGCGCTCTTTCTTATCGGGCTTGTGATGCTAATCGAGGCCGCGTCGACGATATTTGTCCTTCTTGAAGCCCCGCAGATCGCGGCAGGCTCGGCTGGTGTGGCGTGGCTGTACATCCTCGTCAAGGCCGTGATCAGCCTCTATGCCCTTTTCATCGGCTTCAAGATTATGAAGAAATAAATAGTACGTTTCTTTTGCTTAAGGTTTTCTTTGGGAAAGAAAACCTTATCCGATGTAATTTTCGTCCCCGTCAGGCGCAGTCTCCTGCACGATCTGCTCTTCTTCTGACTTTTTGCTCTTCCGCTTTCGCTCGTCGACGGGCCCTATGTATCTGCTGGTGACTTTCTTGCCCCTTCTGATTGACTCGTAATAATATTTTCTCCCGTTTATCGTCTTCACGTGCCTGTTAGCCATTTTCATGCACCTTAATCCGAATTATGAATCGGTTCACTATATAAATTTTTGGTTGATGGAGTGGCACAATCTGGGGAATTTCCTGATTATCACATCTTCTTTGTATACTCACGAGTGAAGCTCTTTCATGTACGTGCCGTCTGAAGGCGGCAGTTTGAGGCACATTCAAGATTATCCTACGACGACCTTGTCGCTGGTCGAGCCGTGATAGCTGATCAGTATTTCTCCGCCGCACTCGCAAGCCCCGTTCAGCGGCATCCGCCTGTATGTTTTCTTGCACTTCTTGCAGACGAATTCTTCCCAGCCATCCAGAGGCTTCTTGTAGTCTATTTCGATTGTATGCTTGAGCATCCTCTTGTTGCCGCTCATTATGTCGCCAAGCGAAGTCTGGCGCCCGTTACCGAAGATCTCACTTTTCTGGACGCCGACAGCCGAGAATATCCTCTCAATTGGTGGGAAAAGCTGGCTTTGTATATAGTAATCAGAATCGAGCGGTATCTTGTTCTGCTCGGCATACTTCGGGTCCTCTGCCCTCTTCGAGAGCATCTGGTCGCCCTTTACGATGACAAATCCAAGCCTGTCGCCGATCTTCGGCGGATCCTGCGGGTTCCTGGCCGTGAGCTTCCTTGCCAGCTCAATGTGCGGCAGCATGCCTTCGTAGCTTTCTACGCTCTTCGTTATGCCTTTTATTATCGTCAGTTTTTCCATCGGTATATTCCCTGATCTGAGGTCGTTTATGGTGCCCTTGACAAGCTCTATTGCCTTGGCGAGGTCCCCTTCCTTGAGAACAGTGTTCAGCACCTGGAGCATCAGCTCGCTCACCAGGGGGCACCAGTCCCTCCTTACAGTTTCAATGCCGCGCATCTGCAGTTCATCATGCCAGCCCTCTTCCGTCTTATCAAACTTCCACCCGGCATAGCGTTTCTTTGTCAGTATAAGGAATGTCCTGTATATCTTCTCGAACTCCAGCTCAAGGTGACCAGGCAGCCTCTCGGTGATAAATTTTGATATGCTCTCTCCTATCTCCCGTGCTTCGTCAAGATTCGTGGTTTTCGTCTTCACGAATATGCTGTCTGTATCGCCGTACACGACTTCCACCGGGAAATTTTCCTCGACGAGCTTCCTTGTCTTTTCTATGTTCTTGCGCCCGTAAGCTGTTATGGTACTGGCGACATCTATCGTATAGAGCCGCGCGCGTATGTAGCCCGTGTATCCGTACATCGAGTTCGCGATGTCCTTGAGCGCCAGCTGCTTTGCATTGAGAATTCTCTTCTCCTCGCCCTTTGCCGTTTTCATTTGTTTCTTTGCAGAGCCCCTTGCAGCGAGCACACCTGTTAGTATCTTTGGCAGGAGCCCTTCCCGCACGCCGTTGTCTATGAAGTATGCCCCTGAAGGTGACTGGTGCGTGTTCTCACCTGCCGATGTCAGCGTGTCGGGCGAAACATTGTAAGTGCGCATGATTGAAGGATAAAGGCTCTTGAAGTCAAGCACTAACACGCACCCTTCTGCGTGCAGGCCTTTCTTCGGCTCGAGAACGATGGCGCCTTTCAGCTCCGATTTCTCGCGCTCTTTCGTCCTCCTTATTATCTCGGACTTTGAGGGGGATAGAGGCATCACGAAGTCATGTTTCCTGAATTCGTGGAGTATCATCGTCTCTATGCGCCTTGTCTGGCCTCCCATGACATCCTGAAGCAGCAGACCGGATATTTTTGCCAGCTCGATGAACTTGTCCAGCATTCCCTTGTCTACCAGAAGCTTCATCGAAAGGTCTGCATCTTTCCTGCAGTATTCTACGAATTTCGAGAGCCCGTCCTTGCTGCCGTTCCACAGCCCGCCCATCTCTCCGTATTCTATGCTGTGTTTTTGCTCGTCGAGCATCAGCTTTGCCACCGTGTTCAGGTCGTATCTGTAGAATTTTACCCACGGATCTCTTTTCAGTATCTGGTAAGGATCCGCCACCGCACGACCGGTCAGGACGTATTCTTGGGTTATCCCGTACGTCCTTGAAAAAGTGGCTTTTTCCGTCCTTCCGAGGTTCTGCTGTAGCTTGTTCTGGCGCAGCCTCTCGACAAGGTAAGGAAAGTCGAAGGCGTTTATGTTATAGCCCGTTATTATGTCCGGATCGTACGTGTCTACTATTTTCAGGAATTCCTCGAGCATCTCTTTCTCGGTGGAGAATCCAAGTGCATCAGGTCCGCTGAACGGCTTCGCGACCAGGACAAGACTTTTCCTGCCCCTGTATTCCGGCAGGAATGTGCACGATATCATAACTATAGGGTCCTTCTTCGAATTGAGCGGCTTCCTGGGGTCTGAAGGAACGCATTCTATGTCGAAAGCAAGGTAATTCAGCGGCACGTTTTCGGTCTTTTCTACCGGTCTTACGGATTCTGCGCGGAACGACATTATCTTCGAGACTGTTGTGTTGACCCTTTCCCCGCTCATTTCTACCCATTGCATTCCGTATATCCCATGGTCGACCATGAACCTGTACTTGAACAGTATATCCGCCTCGTATGCCTCTTCTATCTGCTTGTTTGCGAGCAGCTGATCTTTCAGCTTCGGCACGTCCTGGGGATTGGTAATTGTTATTTTGGTTGTGTTGGTAATTGGATTTACTCAGTTAACCAAGAAAACTCCGGAGCAAGTTCAATTTGAGCAAGAAGTCAAAGCTGTTTCTCTGGAAGGAAAGGTAGA